>CDZB01062748.1_pt1 | contig 125483 bp, 88 predicted proteins | sample 554961 | NCBI WGS metagenome assembly CDZB01 (sample SAMEA3182106, study PRJEB8094) | gut metagenome | biome: human; feature: gut; material: Stool; isolation source: human stools | place: Canada | collected 2013-02-26 | reverse complement strand
ATATACATATGTTGGTAAGCATACCACCGTATTTAAGTATAGCACAGTTTGTAGGATTTCTCAAGAGTAAAAGCACGTTAATGATATTCGACAGGCACGCAAATTTGAAATACAAATACGGAAGCAGGAGTTTTTGGTGTAGAGGGTATTACGTAGATACTGTCACATATTTTTATGGACAGTTTTAAAAATTGTTATAAAATGACATTAATTTGCGAAAAAGAAGGTTGGAATATTAAAATTACCATCAAATGTAAGAAAACGTAAATTCGAGAATGATCTAATACATAATCATAGAAAATATGGTTCTTTCCATAATAAAAATTGCGTATATAGTGATTTTTTGATATAATAATTATCCGTTCGATGATGAAGATTATATTTATGAGCTGAAATTAGACGGAATACGTTGTGTAGCGTATATCGAGCCTAAGTCCGTAGTTCTACAAAATAAGCGGCACAAGGATGTTACGGCGATATATCCCGAACTTCAAGATATAAAGAAGTGCGTAAAAAAGCGGGTAATACTCGATGGCGAGCTTGTGGCATTGACAGACGGCAAGCCCGATTTTTACGCGCTCCAAAAACGCGCGCTCATGAGCGACGAGTTCAAAATTAAACTCGCGGCAAATAAAACGCCCGTACGGTTCGTCGCATACGATATACTCTATATCGACGGCAAGGATTTGACCGCCGCGCCGCTAATGAAAAGAAAGGAAATACTGAATAAAGCCGTAACCGAAGGTCACGGATTGAGTATATCTTGGTATATAGAAAGGAACGGCAAAGCGTTTTTCGAGCTTGCAAAGCAGGAACAACTCGAAGGCATAGTTGCAAAGAAAAAGGACGGACTGTATTATATAGGCAAGCGCACGCACGAATGGGTGAAGATAAAGGTCATGCAAGACGAGGACCTATTCGTGTGCGGCTATCAGCCCGACGAGAACGGAAAAGTCAAGGACTTGATACTCGGTTATTACGACGGCGGCGAGCTAAAAAGCCGTGGCAAGGTGTACCTCGGCGTGTCCGAAAGCGATCGAAAGATAATTGCCGAGTTCGCTAAGAAGAATACCGTAAAAACCCCACATTTCGATAAATACGAAAACGCTGTGTGGATAAAACCGCAGCTTATAGGAACGGCGCATTTTATGCACGAAACGGCTTCGGGCGGTATGCGTCAGCCGGTGTGGAAAGGATTAAGGTCGGATTGAGATTATTCATATTTCGTATAGCCACATATATCGCTCGCGTTTTTGTGAAAATACAGACACTCGAAAGCTGTACAAATACTGTCGGTGATGGACAAATACGACACCGTAAAGGAAGCAGCGACAAAATATTGTATAGGAATTAACACAATATTTTTTGCCCTTGACGGCAAAGACTTTTTCGGCTGCCGCCACCATGGAGAAAGATAAAGAAGTAATTATTTTGCTATCGGTAATGATATTTTGATCGAATCTAATGTGTTTAGCTTTATTTAATTATGGTTTTATATACGCGAAAGGGGGGGATTGTTTTTTAATAAAATGCGTAGGGGATAGCCCCATATGTTTTTTGAAAACATTGGAAAAGTAGCTTGGGTCTTCGTACCCGAGCGTGTATGCTGTTTGTTTTACGCTATGCCCTTCTTTTAAGAGGTAGAGCGCTTTTTGCATTTTCATCAAAGTAAAATATTCCATTGCGCCGTGTCCCGTATAGCGCGATATCACTTTTCCCATATACGAAACGCTTATGTTTGCTTGTTCGGCAAGTTCCGATTTCGACGGAATTTTATAAAGATAGTCGCGCATAACGTTGATTATTTGGTCAAACATGTTTGCGCCCGCGCCTTTACAGAGCTTTTCTTCGCGCCGCGACGGCGTAAATACTGTAGTCAGCAATATTTCCAGTTTCTTTATCAGTATAGATAAGGCAAAATCATGTTGCGAACAGTCATCGACACTTCCCGATACCATTTCGTCGAGCAAGGACATCGTCGAATCGTAAATATCCGAAAGCTCCGAAAGTTCGAGCGTCGTCATATTGAATGTGCCGTCGGTCATGGGCGGCAATCCGTCCGAAGAAAAGGTTATGACGATGACCTCGGGCGCGCGACTTATCGCCCAAATGTTATGGAACTCATTGGGCGCGTGGAAAACGCATTGACCTTTGGATAACGAATAAAGCGAAGTATCTGCCATGATACCGATATCGCCGCTACATGAGCAAACGAACTCGGAGAAGTTATGAGATTCGCCGTTAAAGTTTTCGTTATCGCGCAGAGATCTTTTCCAAATAGTGTGTATTTGGTTGATTCGGAACGTATTTTTTATTGGTAAGCGATTAAAATATCCGTCCATAGCCAAACAATCCTCATTTGTACTCAATATTACATATAACAAAGCTAATTTTATATTTACATGTAACTCTGAATAATATATACTAATTATAGCATTCATAGTGCGTCTTGTCAACGTATTGGGCAAAATGAATGCGTCATTACATAATCGGAGGAAATATGGTAAAACGTCTCGGTGCGCTCATCGACTGTTCGCGTAATTGCGTTTATACGGTCGATGCTCTTAAAAAATTCATAGATATACTCGCGGATATCGGATACGACTATTTGCAGCTTTACACGGAGGATACATTTGATATCGGCGATCCGCGTTTTGGGTACTTGCGCGGGCGTTATAACGTTGCCGAGATCAAAGAGTTGGATGGATATGCGTCGGCGCGCGGTATCGAATTGATCCCGTTTATTCAGACGTTGGGGCATCTCAAAGGCGTTACGCGCTGGTGGGCGTATTCCGATATTTGCGATACAGGCAATATTCTGCTCGCGGGCGAAGAAAAGACATATGCGCTTATAGACAAAATGTTCGCCGCTTGTGCCGAGATGTATACGAGCCGCAATATAAATATCGGAATGGATGAAGCCGATATGGTCGGGTTGGGTAAATATCTGAGCAAGCACGGTTATCGTAACCGCTATGACGTGCTCTTGGAGCATTTGCGGAATGTTTGCGACATCGCAAAAAAATATGGTTTTAAGCCTATGATGTGGTCGGATATGTTTTTCCGCCTCGCAAACGACGGGTCATATAAGGTAAGCGACGGCTTTGTCGTGCCAAAGGAGATAATAGATAAAGTTCCGCCCGAAGTAAGACTTATATATTGGGATTACTATTCTAAAGATAAGGCTACTTATGATGCTCAGTTCAAGGCGCATAAGCAGTTTCGTAACGAGATCCTATTTGCCGGCGGGGCGTGGTGCTGGAACGGTTTTGCGCCGCACAATAATTGGAGCGTGCGGATAAACAAAGAAGCTTTTATTTCGTGTAACGATAACGGCATAAACGATATTTGCATAACCGAGTGGAAGGACGACGGCGGTGAAAGCTCGCTGTTCAGCGTGTTGCCCGCACTTTTCGCGTCCGCGCAGTTCTTCCGTGGCAATTACGATATGATGGATATCAAGTGCAAGTTTGGTAAGAAGTTCGGTATCGATTACGACGATTTTACGGCGCTCGATCTGCCCGACATGTTAGACGGCGACGGCATGGAAAACCCGAGCAAATATATGCTGTATTCAGACCCTTTTTTGGGCTACATGGACAGCACCGTCGACGAGGGCAAAGCGCGGTTTTTTGCGGAAGCAAAAACAAAGATAGATAAGTCTGTCAGCAATAAAGAATACGGATATATTTTCCAAACGATCTCGGCACTTTGCGACGTTTTGGATATAAAATACGATTTGGGAGTGCGCACTCGCGGGGCTTACCGCAATAAAAATATCGATGAGCTTCGTGCGATAGTTTCCGATTATAAAGAGCTCGACGGAAGGATAAAAACACTGTACGACGCGGTAAAGACTCAGCGCAATAAGGAATGTAAACCGCAGGGCTTCGAGAATCAAGATTTGCGTTTCGGCGGGCTAATAATGCGTGTAAAGCATTGCGTCGAGCGGATTGAAGAATATCTTTGCGGTGAAGTGTACGGCATACCCGAGCTGGAAGAAGATATATTGCCGTGCATGCCCGAAGTGCCGCAAGGCAAATCGGTCAACCACAATCACTGGCTTGCGACTGCGCTTATTAAATTCGCGGAGGATTAATCGGTAGGTCAACGACAAAAGTCGTTAAAAAATCCTTTTGGAGGGATGATGATGAAAACAAAGATCAAAAGAGGAGTTATGCTTATCGCGTTAGCGATAATGTCGTGTCTTGTGTTTGGGCTTGTAGCCTGCACGAAACCCGAGCCGAGCGAACCTGTACTCTCGGGCATAAGCATAACAAACAAGGCCGAGCTCACAGCCGAATGGCATGCGGGTGACGCGGATAGGACGATCGTTGTCGCCCTTTCTCCCGAGTCGTTTACGTCGGATAATACCGAGATTACGGTGACCTCGAGCGGAGAGGCGGTGACCGTCGATACCGACGATAAATTCAAGCTGCACGCCGTAGCGGATGGCAAAGCCACCGTGACGGTCGCTGCGGGCGATTTTACCGACAGCGTGGAAATAACTGTGAGTAGAGCCGTGCCGCCGCTCGGCGTAAGCTTTGCCGAGTCGAGTAAAGTCACGCTTGCGATAGGCGAAAAGTTGACGAGAGAGGCGAGCGTAACGCCCGATACATACAAAGCTGTTTATTCCGTAAAAGACGGCTCGACCAACGTTATAACAGTAGACGCGGTGACGGGCGAGGTCACGGCAAAGGCCGTCGGCGAGGCGGTCGTCGTCGCGACGGCGCAAGGCTACGACTACGCGACTGCGGAGTACGAGGTGGAAGTAATTGCCGCGCTGTCAAGCATAACGGTAGATAATGCAACGACGTTTGATAACGATATAAATTACGGCACGGAAAATATCGAGCTCGAGATAATGCTCGACAACGGTTACACTTTTAACAGTGCCGAGATATCGGTCACTGCTTCCGATACCGATTATGTGAGCGTAATAAATACCGACGGCAAGTATTATGCCGTAATAAAAAAGATAACGTACGGCACGGAAAAATCGGACGGCGTAACGATAGAAATCAAATCCGATCGCTTTAAAAACGTTCAAACCGTTACGCTTAATGTAAAAGTCGCGGCGACAGCACCCGTTATAGAGCTTGCAAGCGAAACGGACATACAAGCGTTTGCCGGCGATATCGTGGAATTGCCCGATATAAACAAATCGGAAAAATGCGACGGTGACGTTGCGCCTACCGTAACTATCAAAAAAGGCGAAACCGAAGTACCGAACGCATACAACGCTCAAAATAACACGTTGACGATAGCCGATCAAGGCGAGGACTATACAGTGACTTATTCGCTCACCGACGATCGCGCCGCTTCGCCGCTTACAACAAGCAAGACGATAAACGTCAAGCTTTACCGCAAGGTGTTCAAAGCGGTGACGGGCAGAAAGGTCTACTATGATCCCGAAGCCGTGTTGGATTTCGATTACGGCATCGATGCCAAATTTGTCGCAAATGCAAATCAAACTGTATCGATACAAGAATCAGATACCGTACTCGGACAGTTCAATATGCCGGCGAGCAAATATTACTATGCCGAAGCCACGTTTACGCTTAAAAATCCGAGCGGCGATTCGTTTGTCGGGTTAAGTCATTCTTTGCCCGTCGCCAGCGGTACGCCCACTCGTTGGCTTGCCGCAATGGTCGATCGCGGCGACCGCAACTTCAAGATAAAAGATATAGATATGACGGATAAAACGGGTAAAGAAAGCGGCAATCCCGATTGCTTCAATTACAACCTAAAAGATGTTTTGTATCGCAATCGGTTGGTCGGTTACGGCGGTTTGAATGATGGCGATGTACATACAGTAAAGGTCGCCGTTGCGAGGGCGAACGAATACTTCTATACCTTTGTAAACGATCAACTCGTAATGATAAATACCGATAAGGACTATTCCGAGCCGACAGTACCCGGTATATTTGGCATAAAGCTCAGCGATACCGAGGCGGGAGTTACGATAAGAAATATATTGTGGATAGTGGGGCAGGACGCGACAAATACAAAGCTGAATGAGCTTTATACCGATAAATACTACGGCTATCATAAATGGGATAAAGGTCCGTCATTCGATAAAACCGACAATGGTTTTACAACATCTAATGACGTCGGCACTTCGGAAGAAGGCGCAAATGGATGTTATATGTTAAGCGGCATAACCCCCTATGTCGTATTCGACGGCGATTTTAAGGTCGAGTACGATTATACGAACACGAAAGCGGAATATGATGCAGTTAGATGGACGCGCGGCGCTTTGCTTAACATAGTATCGGCGCTAAGTCATACGGATGTCGGGCAACAACAAGTTATGGCGTCGGTGGGCGTACGTATCACGGGAAACAACGCAACTTCGGGCAACAACGTCGTATATCACGGCAGCCCTGCCATGCAGGAGAGCGGCGTGCCGTTTAATGCCAACGAGGTAGATCTGTCGGGAAGCGGAGCGAATCAAGCAAACTTTATCGACAATAACTACACGTCGACTAACCCGTACACCACGCTTGCCGTGCATAACAATGATAGCATACATTTCTCGGTGGAGCGCAGGCTCGAATCCGATCATGCCGAGTATACGATGAAGATCACGGTAAACGGCAATACAGTCACTCGAGTGATGAACGTAAATTGCGACGGGTGGAGCGATCCCGTGATGTTTATGTGGGGCAACCAGAGCAATCACGGCACTGTTTCCAGCATCGTTTATCAGACGATTTCGGCGTAAATTACCGCCGCATGCGCAAAATAAATATGGAGTCGTTAATGAAAAAAAGAATATTTGCATTTGCTTAACCTCGCACGAACACCTTTTAGTAGTAAAAATCATAGTTTTATCCTCTAATTTCAATTAAAACGGGCATTTTTTGTGTTTCCTTGAACGCGGGTTCGAGGATTTTTTTATTCATACCATTAAAGATATCGTTATCGACAAAGATTTTAGTCGTATAAATAAGAGAACCCCGAAGGCTTTCACCTTCAGGGTTCTCGTCTTTATCGTATTCAATCGGCTTGGGTTTTATGGGCGTATCGACATAGTGCAACATAATTTCAATATGGTCGTCGCTGTAAACGTAAACTTTTTCTACGAGCAGTTCGATCATAATTTCGGGTTCTTTCTCTATGGCTTTTTTAAGATAGTTTTCGATGACTTTTTTATCCAACACGACTTTTTCTTGCATACGCTCGAAAATAAGTTTTTCCTGCAAATCCTTACGCGTGTTTTCAAGTTCTTGCAAACGTTCTTTTGTGGTGTCGGTAATAATGCCTTGCTCGATGGCTTTCATAATGTTGTTTATGGACTTGTTTATCTGCAACAATTCCTTTTCGAGTATTTTGACGGGATTATCGCCTAACAGTTTTGCGTTATGTTGTTTGTATATCTCATCAACGATTACGGATAAGTTTTTGCCTGTCAAAGTTTCTTGCAAGGCTTTAAGCACAATGCTTTCGAGCAAGTCTTTTTTAATGAACTTAGCATTACATTTTTTTCTGTCTCTCGCATTCCAACATTTGTAATACTTGGAAACTTTGCCGGACTTCGACGTTCCGCTGTAAGAGGTCATTCTTGTGCCGCATTCGCCGCAGTAAACTCTCTTTCGTAACAGATAGGAATAATCCGGGATATGATTGCCGTAACGATTGGCGTCTATTTTTGCTTTGCAACGCTCGAATAGCTCCGGTTCGATGATTCTCGGATAAATATTATCGTAAACTTCGCCGTGCAACGTGTATTTTCCCGTGTATTTTTCGCCGTGAAGAATAACGTAAATGTTTGCCGCGCTGAAAGGCTTACCGCGATAGAGTATACCGCGTTCGGCGAAACTTATTGCAATTTCGTTACCGCGTTCACCTGCAGCATATCTTTCAAATATTTCTTTGACGATAGGACCTTCTTCTTCGTGGATAAACACCTTTTTCTTTTCGGTGTAATAGCCGTAATTTAGTTTACCGGCGCAGTGTAAACCTTTCAGACGAGTTTCTTTTTGACCGCGCCTTGTCTTTTGAGATAATTCCTCGCTGTAATACTGGTTCATGCCTTCGAGCAAACTTTCCAACAGTATGCCTTCTGGGCTGTCGGGAATATTCTCCATAGCGGAAAGAATTTTAATGCCGTTGTCTTTCAGGTGCTTACGGTGCATAGCCATTTCAAACTTGTTACGGCTGAACCGGTCTAATTTGTAAACGAGAACGAAATCGAATTGTTTTTTATCGCTATCTTTCAGCATTTGTTGAAAAGCGTCGCGATTGTCGTTCGTTCCCGTAGTTGCTCTGTCTATGTATTGATTTACGATTAGAATACCGTTTCTTTCGGCGTAATCGTTACATACACGGACTTGTCCTTCGATGGATTGTTCTGTTTGTCTGTCGCTCGAATAACGGGCGTATATGACCGCTGTCTTCATTGGAAGCCTCCTTGTATTAGCTTTTGAGCACATTTTAACCTTCAAACCGGACACTTTTTTACCGGTTTGAAATTATTTTTTGCTCTTTTAGCAATTTTTTGCTTTGATCTGTCTTTCGACAACCACGAAAAATCAGAAAAAGGCGCGGCAGTCAAGCGGTATAAACAATAAGAGGCTTACGGCAAAAAAATATTGTCGTTTAAGTTATATGAATTTGAGTTTTAAGCCATATTTTTTTAACTTGACGGCAAGACTTTTTCTGATACGCAAAAAAAAGAGAAAGACATTGTAATCGAGCATATTGAAATGGACACTAAAACTATTCGTCTAAAAAACAATAAAGGACCGAACGAATATTTAGTCGAAGAATAGTGAAATATTTGATATTTGCGGATATGTCAACAAAAACATTTTGTATTTATGGGGAAAAGTCCGCCAAAAGTTATTGATTTTTAGATTGAAGTATGCTATAATCCTAATATAAAAAGTTTCGGAGGCGAGATATGGTACTAAAACGCAAGATATACAAAAGTTTTTTGGATTGGAAGGCAAATTGGGCGGGCAAAAGAGCTTTGCTTGTTCAAGGTGCAAGACGAATCGGGAAATCGACGATTGTAGAAGAATTTGCAAAAAACGAGTATGAAACATATATACTTATAAATTTTCAGTCAGATCTCGGTAAAGTAGAACAACTTTTTAAGAACGACATTTCCGATCTCGATACTTTTTTCCGAAATCTATCGTTGTTATACGGAAAAAGGCTGATAGAAAGAAAATCATTGATTATATTTGACGAAGTTCAACTGTTTCCGCTTGCACGGCAATCGATAAAACAACTTGTTGCCGACGGGAGATACGATTATATTGAAACGGGTTCGCTCATAACGTTAAAGCAGAACGTGGAAAAAATTCTTATTCCGAGCGAAGAAAAGTCTATAAATATGTATCCGCTCGATTTTGAGGAATTTTTATGGGCAAAAGGCGATACAGTCACTGCGGATATCATCAGAGACTGCTTTCTGAATTTGAAGCCGTTAGGACAAGTTGCACATAGAAAAGTTCTGAAAGATTTTATGTTATACGTTGCGGTCGGCGGTATGCCGCAAGCGGTTGTAGAACTCATAGAATCGAATGATTTTTCGCGTATTGACGAAGTAAAACGAGATATTTTGAAATTGTACCACGACGATTTGAAAAAATTAGATACTAAATATCATTTTTCGACTTCGCTTATTTTAGACGCAATTCCGTCCGAATTGTCTACGCAAAGCAAATTGTTTCGTTCCGTTACGTTGGGGAAAAACAACAGAGCGTCTAAAACATACAGTTCTTATGAGGCGATTAAAGATTCGATGATTGTCAATATAGCGAACAACTGTACCGATCCGAGCGTAGGACTAAACAGAACAAAAGATTATTCCAAACAAAAAATTTATATGGGAGACACAGGACTTTTTGTAACGGCAATTTTTGCCGATTCCAAACTGCCCATAGAACAATCGATCTATAAGCAACTTATAGTAGATAAACTCGGCGTAAATATCGGGATGGTTATGGAAAATGCGGTTGCACAAGCTCTTGTTTCATCGGGGTATGAACTGTTTTTCCATAGATTTGACCGGTATGAAGTTGATTTTTTGCTTACGTCGGGAAAAAAGTTATTGCCTATCGAAGTAAAATCGTCGTCGTATAGCACGCATAAATCGCTGGATAACTTCCAAGCAAAGTATTCCGATAGGGTGAAAAACTCTTACGTTATTTATAGTAAGGACATAAAGCGCGAAGGAAATATAACTTACCTTCCGTTTTATATGACAATGTTTCTGTGAGTAATCACGCAGAAGATTAATTCTGACAAAGGGTTTAATACTATGTCAAAAAACACGGACAGTTCGATTAAATTATTAGTCTTATACGACATACTGCTAAAATCGACGGACGAAGAACACGCACTTTCGACTAATGAAATCATAGAAGAATTGAAAAAACGTGGCATTTCCGTTTCGAGAAAAGTTTTGCCGTCGGATATAGACTTGCTGAATAAATATGGGTATGAAATCTGTTCGTATGTAAAGAAATCGCGGTATTATTATGCCGTGCATCAACTTTTCGATACGGCGGAAATTACAATGCTGACAGACGTAATAAAAGCGTCAAAACTCACTGAAACAAGAAAAGAAACGATTATAAACAAGTTGTATTCCACGATAGGAATTTACAAAAACGCCGATAACACGGACAATATCATTTTCTTGGATTCTAAAAAGCACGGTAATTCGAGCATTATTTACAATATCGACGCCATAGAAACGGCAATAAAACAAAAGAAAAAGGTGTCGTTCTTGTATTATCATCTGGACGAAAATAAAAAGAAAGTCTATCATAGGGATAAAAAGCGTTACGTTTTCAATCCGCTGTCATTGATATGGAGCAAGGATAATTACTATCTGCTTTGTTACGACGACAGGCACGACGGAACTTCTCGTTACAGAATAGATAAAATGGAAGATGTTACGGTGGAAGCCGAGCCGATACTTGAAAAAGAAGAGTTCAACAATTTCGATTCGGAAACGTATAGAAAGCAAATCTTTTCAATGTTCGGCGGAGAACTCGAAGAAGTTACTATACAATTCGATAAAGAACTTTTGAGCGATATATACGATAAATTCGGCACGGATATAGAGATACAACGGAAGTATGGCGGCGCGTTGGAAACCACGCTTTCGGTTCAGGTAAGCAAAACTTTTTTCTTATGGATTGTAGGAACTTTAGGAAAGGTAAAAATAATCGAGCCGAATAGCGTAAATGAAAGGTTCGACTCATTCGTAAAAGAAATAACGGATAATTATTGATATGGAAAGCGGTTCATTCGTGAGCCGCTTTTTCGTATATAAAAATTTTTAATGTGTCGCTTAATCGGGACAGGTAGTTGTTGTAATCGATTTGCCTTTATGATATAATTCAAACACGAAAATAATTTCGCCCCTTGGAGAAACACCTATGAGAGCAAAGAATGAAGATACAAAGATAAGGATATATGAGTATATCAACGAATACATAAAAAATAATCGGGTAAGCCCGACGATAAACGAGATAGCAAAAAACGCCGGTTGTGCCGTATCGACCGCATATAAATTTTTGGAACGCTTAAAAGACGAAGGGCTTATAGATACGGCAGGGCGCGGACGAATAACTTCTTCGGTAAATAACTGGGAAATGGGGTATGCTCCGATTCTCGGAATTGTTGCGTGCGGAAAACCGAAGCTTGCGGTAGAAGATATTCAAGGGTATTTGCCGCTCAATATGGATTATTTCGGCAAAGGCGAATACTTTTTGTTGGTGGCAAGCGGCGAATCGATGATAAATGCCGATATAAAAGACGGAGATTTAGTTCTTATACGCAAGCAAAACACTTTTGAAAACGGACAAATAGCGGTAGTGCTTACGGAAAGCGATTGCTCGGACGAAAGTATGGCAACTTTGAAAAGAGTGTATCGGGATGATAAGAATAAGCGTTTTCGATTGCACCCCGAAAATGATAATATGAAAGATTTTTATGCCGAGCATATAGATGTAATCGGTATAGCCGTAAAGGTTATAAAAGATGTGATATAACAGCCGATTTTTCCCTTTTTCGGCTTTTATATAATAACGAACGCAAATTCAACCCCGAAGATTTTGTGTTCATAGGTATAACGCCGTGGCTTACTTTGGTATTGGAATTCCCGACCGTATCGTAGGTTTGTCAAATACAAACGGCATTATATTACGGGAGAAAGGAGCAATAGAACGCTATGGGAAGCATTAAATTGAAACCAAAAGCGATAAAAGTGGTTTGTAACAACTGTTTTCGCATAACTACGGGTTTTCGCGACGAGAACGGAGTTGTTAAGTATCAATGCACGCGATGCGGAGCAACAAGCGTATCGAAAGTAATGGGCAGAAGGCACGTTCAATTAGATGTATATGCGCCCGCAGGACAAGAACTGCTGGACGAAGATATGTAAAAGTAAAACAATTTAATACGGAATTGCGTAGGCTTATGGTCGGTCTGAAACAGAGACAATGTAAAGCCATAGGATAAACAATTCTTTTCGGACGGTTAAACCAGACGTATATGAGAGGCCGCCGATAGACGATAGGATTTCTATAATTTTGTAGAGTCCGTCGTTTGTCGGCGGTCTTTTTCGTTTCAAGAAAAAATTAAAAAAATCAGAAAAAGTTTTTCAAACAGGACAAAAACTGTCCGGTTTGAGTTTTACAAACAGTCTGTTCGGCATTGCCGTAATGAGCGCGGGCGGATTCGGATTCAGCTTTTTGCTGTTTCGCAATTATTTTTCGGCAATTCCGTGGGAATATGCAGAAAGCGCTTATATCGACGGCGCTAGCGATCTGCGTGTTTTTGTTTCCATTTTTTATCCGCAGGCGTTGCCGCTTTTGGTAACGATTGCGATTACCACGTTTATCGGCGCATGGAACGATTATATGACGGCGTATATTTATTTGCCTCAGCGCCCTACGATTGCACTCGGCGTTTATCAGCTTTTCACAAAAATGTCGGCGCAGCTGCTCGTTCCCGTTGCGCTTGCCGGCATGGCGTTTATGGCAACCGTTTCGTTGATTATTTATGCTTGTTTCAATAAAGTGATTATGAGCAGCGTTTCAGCTGGAGGATTAAAAGGATGATGAAAAAACTTAAAAGTACATTGGTTGGGTTAGGGGTTGCCGGTGTGTTTGGTCTCGTGGGATGTACCGGCGGCAAGCAATCGGTTTCCCACACTGAGCCCGTTTTTAACGATGATAAAAGCATTACCATTGCCGCGTGGTATGGTCCGAACGCGTATGACGAAACGCAGTTGAAATATATCGCCGAAAGCGGAATCGATACGTTTTACTTGCAGGACGGGGGAATGAATCCTACGGTTACGCGTCCGAAAATCGAGGCGCTCGGTGAAGTCGGAACATACGCATACGTTTACGGTACCCCTGATGCCGCCCGCGTCGAGTATGTCGAAAAATATACGGATTTGGAAAATTTCAAGGGCTTTACTTTTGACGAGCCGGATAAACAGCAAATCGACGAACTTTCGAAATATGTAAATATTTACAACCAAAAAGGAGCGGGAAAAAACTTTTTTGTAAATTTGTTCCCTTCGTTTGCGGAAAAAGTCGGCTTGGGGTTCGGTCACGGTCCGGATAAATTCGATTCGTATCTGCAATATTATAGCGATAAGATTGCCTCAAAAGTTCAAACCGGAGAAAAGTGGCTTTCGGTCGATCGGTATCCACTGAAAAATAACGGCGATGACAGATATCTCGATACGGGTTGGCTGTATGATTTGGAAGCAATGGCACGTTTCGGAAAAGAAAACGGTTTTAAGACAAACTTTTTTATGCAGACGATGCCTTACGGTTTCGATCATAACGTAACGCCTTCGTATAATGATATTCGCATGCAATTATATACGGTAATGGCATTCGGTTACGACGGTATTTCCGAATTTTGTTATCAAACGCCGCCGATAGGGAAGGAATTCAATGAAAAACAGCTCGCAATGATCGACCGTGAGGGGAAACCTACGCCTATATACGATGCGGCAAAAAAGGCAAATCACGAAATCAAAAATTTCGACCATGTATATTTATCTTTCGACTGGCAGGGCGTCTTTACCAACGATGCAGGTAAAACCATTACGGAAAAACCGAGAAAATCGTCTAATCTTTCTTTTTCCTCGATGCGTTACGCAATGGAGATTGCGGAGATTGATTCCGTGAAGTCGGTATATTCTTCACAGGATACGCTTTTCGGGTATTTTACCGACGTCGATGCGCGCGAAGCGCTGATGTTGGTAAATTACAACGAAACATCGTCCGCGCAGAACGATACGGTAAAAATCTCTTTCGACGCTTCGCGGTACCGTTATTGTCAGGTGTACCGCGGCGGCAGTAAACAGATCGTTGAACTTTCCGACGGCGTGCTTGAATTGGAACTGGGGATCGGCGAGGGTGTATTTGTCATTCCTTATTGATGTGACAGAACGGAGATCTCGGCGGCCAAAGCGTTTTTCGGCGGAAGGCAACTGGGATTGCCCGCATGGAAAAATATCTAATCAAAATTTTAAGAGAGGGGTAAAAAATGATTAAAACAAAAAAGCAAAAATGGATTACTTTGTTGGCTGCGTTGGCGCTTGTCCTGTTTACGTTTTTCGGGGTTGCTTTTGTTGCGCCCGTTTCGGCTGCGGGCGAGGGGATGTGGAAAGCGGATACGAAAGAGGACTCAAACGTATTTAAGGCTTTCCCCGGAGAAGACGTAGCAGGGCAGAAATTAATCTGAACGACCGTGAAAGAGGATACAAATCTGATTAATTGGGGATTTGCAACTGGGTATGCCGCATACGCAACGATCGATATCGGAAACGGAGTCGGGGTGAAATACGAATTCATAGAGCCGATTGATACCGCGAAACTTAAAAGTATGACGTTGGAATTTTATCACCCAAAAGCCGGGGTTGAATATTATTTGCATCCTTTGACGGCGGCGCCTTTTTCTTACGCTACAGCTACGCAGGCGATCGTAACGAAAGGAGAGGCGCAGACGGAAGATATAGCGCTGGATTTGCTTGCGGAAGACAACGGCATAGTGAAGGGATTTATATTGGAGCAAGTCAGGGGCGCGGATAGTACATTGTATCTTGACAGCGTAACGCCGCATACGGCGGCAAAAATTCCGGCTCCTTTTGCACAAAAGGTTACCGCGTCGTTTGATAAAAAGACGCCCGGCGATGTGAGTTTCAATGTAAAATTAAGCGGGGCGGCTCTCACGCTGAAAAACGGGGCGGAAGTTCTTATTGCCGATACCGATTACACAGTCGGAGAAGATACGATTATCGTTAAACAGTCCTATCTTATGAATATGCCGAAAGGACAGGATACTGTGTTGACGGCGGAAACGGTTGGCGGGAACCTTGTTTTATCCATATCTGTTGCTGATTCTCGTACCTATACTGTAACTTTCTATAACGAAGACGGGAAAACGCCATTTGGCGAGAACGCTACTGTAATGTTCGGCTCTTTGGTTGCGGCGCCTTTAACCGATCCGACCAAAGCGGCGACGGCGGAATATACGTATAAGTTCGACGGTTGGTACAACGGCGAAACGAAGTGGAATTTTGAAACGGATACCGTAACGGGAGATTTGAACCTGGTTGCAAAATTTATGGCTGTCAAAAATAAATACACGGTGACGTTTGACGGAAAAGACGGCGTGCAGGTCGAATACGGAGCAAAGGTACAGAGACCCGTAACCGATCCGACGAAAGCGGCCACGGCGGAGTTTACGTATAAATTCGACGGCTGGTACAACGGCGATGAAAAATGGGATTTCGAAAACGGAACGGTTACTTCGGACATGACGCTTGTATCTCGTTTTACGGAGACCCTTAACCGCTACACGGTGACGATTTCCTTCGAAGGATTGGAGAAAGAACAGGTCTCTTTGACGCTTGATTACGGCGCGAATGTGGATTTGACGCAGTACGCGGAGGATGGTTATACCTACGTCGTGAAGAACGGAGAGGCCGAAGTGGACGAATTTACCGTTACGGGTGAGACGGAACTGACGGTTGTTTATACGGCGGTGAAGCCCCATGAAGCGGGCTGCGGTTCGTCGCTTTCGGGAGCTGCATGGACCGTCGTCGCGATTTTGTCGGTTGTCGGCGCGGTTGCAGTTATATATAAAAAGCGCGGCGAAAAGAGGGAAGAAGATAAGTAAAAAACAAAAAGAATTGGCGAAGAGGAAACGTCGAAGTTTGACCTAAGCGACTGCTTACGGGTGGCGAAAGGGTTCTTCGGGCAGCGGCGTTATGCCGCCGCTTTGCGGTTGCGCCGATTGAAAAAAGTTATTGAAAGGTAAAAGCAGGCGCGTCGTTCGCGGCGACAAAATATTGTAAAAATAAAAAACGATACGGAGAAAGAAATGTCATACGAATACGTAAAAAAATTTGAGAAGCTGGGTTTCGGTCTGTTTGTGCATTTCGGGGTGTATAGCGTTTTAGGCAAAGGGGAATGGAGCAAAAGCATTTTGAATATTCCCGACGCGGAGTACGAAAAACTGATAAAACGTTTTAAAGTGAATAAAAATTGGGCGGGAGAGCTGGTAAAGACTGCGAAAGAGGCGGGCGCGAAATACGTCACGCTGACGACGCGTCATCACGACGGATTTTCGCTGTACGATACGTGCGGGCTGAACGAGTACGACGCGCCGCACTCGGCTTGCGGCAGGGATCTGATAAAGGAGTTTGTCGAAGTGTGCAACGAAGGCGGAGTCGTGCCGTTTTTCTATCATACGCTTTTGGATTGGCATAATCCGGATTATAAAAATAATTTTCCCGCGTATATCGATTATCTTGTGAAGAGTATAGAAATCCTGTGTACAAAATACGGAAAAGTGGGCGGATTTTGGTTTGACGGGAAGTGGGACAAACCTAACGCGGACTGGCAGGAGGACAGACTGTATAAAACGATTCGTACATATCAGCCCGAGGCGATGATCATCAACAATACAGGTCTTTCGGAGCTGGGAAAGGTGGAGCACCGCGAAATCGATAGCGTAACGTTTGAGAGGGGAAAACCGTGTCGAACGGATAGCGAAGACCGTCCGCGTGCGGGGGAAATGTGTCAGGTGCTGAATGATCATTGGGGGTATGCGAAAGAGGACTGCAATTATAAGTCGGTGAAAGAGTTGATAGAAAACCTTGTGGACTGTCGAAGCAACGATTGCAATTTTCTTTTGAATACGGGACTAAAAGGGAACGGAAGCGTAAACGAAACGGACGGGCGGCTGTTGCGGGAAATCGGAAAATGGCTGAAAGCAAATAAAAGTTTCATTTACGAAGCGAAAGCAATGAAAGAAAACAGTGGCGGGGCAATCATGTTGCAAGGAGAAAAATGTTGTTATGCAGTAATCAAGGATGTACCGATGTCGGCTGATCCGAACGTGACTTTGACGTCGGAGGAGAATCGTAGGATAATATTGCCGCAAGGGATGAAAATAGAAAAAGCGGAATGGCTGGATAACGGAAAACGAATAAAAATAACGGAGAATACATTTTTTGTAGAACCGTTTGAATATGGGAGAAGTTATTCGGCAAGAGTAGCGAAGCTGGAAATCAAAAATGAGAGGAATGTTTGAATCAAACGTTTCGGAAAGTGTGCATGCTGCGTTTGCTTGTGCGGACAAGGAGTGAAAAATGAATAGAGTATAGAGACATATGACTTTTGAAGGTGTATATGGTTATGAGTATAAATTACTGAAAAGAATATGCGGACGTAGTGAATCGGTAGAAGGGGAATTATAATAGTGATAAATTTGAAATTTACTAAAAATAAGACGAATCCTCAAACGGTATCTAATTACATGAATGCGCTTGAAAAAGCATTTGTGATTGAAAAGGCTCCGAGATACGACATTAAGGGGAAAGAGTTGCTTGCAAGCACTGAAAAATATTATGTGGCGGATCATTCGCTTATGTATGTTCGTAAGGGGTATTCCTTGGAGTATATCGGACAGGTAATTGAAAATATCGTATTCAATGAAATAAGACGTAGAGGATATAATGCCTATGTCGGAAAACTCGGAGAACGGGAAGTAGATTTTATAGCTGAAAATGCGGGAGAAAAGGTATATATTCAAGTTGCTTATAGCGTAGCCTCCAAGGAAACGATGAGCAGGGAAGTAAATTCTCTGCTGGAAATCAGAGATGCATACCCTAAATATGTAGTAAGCATGGATGCATTATCCGGGGGAAACAAAGACGGCATCAGGTTTATATATTTGGCGGATTTTTTATTAAAGAAAGAATGGTAAATTATTTTTTATGATAAAAGAAGCGGAATAAAAATGAGGCATCGGTTGTTTTTTGGATATTTACGTATAAAGCAAACTTTTATTATAAAATGCGCAACGTATTTTGTGGGGGAACGGAAGAAAGACAGACTTAGAAAAAATGAGAAAAGAAGATTTGAATTTTTTAAAAACAGATGAAAAATATTGTCGGGTAAAAATTGTAGGCGGCGGCGTGCAAAATGTAAAGATAGTTTCTTTGGTAGGGTATCATCGTCCATGATACGTTTGAAAATACGGTTGAGCACGTCGGTTCTATGTAAGGCTTTGATAGGAGCGGATAGATCGAGCAACTCCCTTGCCCGGTTACAGATAGGGATTTTCTTGTATTCTATTTTGCCGCCCTTGCGTTTGGCGTTTTTGGCGATAAGGAAATCCTCCTCGAAGCGGGCGTCGGCTAACTCACAGGGGCGAAGGCCGAAGAATAAAAGAATGAGGAAAGTTTGTTTGTAGTCCTTAAATTCGGGAAGATTCAAGCGTTCAAAAAGCTTTTTAAGTTCATCGTTCGTTAAGGCTCTCCTGTTATTTCTTTCAGCTTTCTTGAAAGGGATAAGGAGCATGGGGTTGTTGGAGATAAGACCGTTTGCAAGAGCATACTTGAAAGAGGTAAAAGGGGACGAGATAACGCCCTCGAAAATACTCAACGTCTTTCACGAGGAAACCCTGCTTACCTATGAAAACCGTTTTATCAATACGCTGATCCGTCAGCTGTATCTGTTCGTCAATAAGCGCTACAACGAAATGGTCAAAAACGGCGCGGAAAACAGTACGCAGTTTGATATTTCCGCCGAATTCCGCGACGGAACGCTGGTCAGCAGCGTGCGTTTCGGGCTTACCGTGTCCGAATCCGCGGAGGGAGCGGCGGAAGCCGACCCGCTTTTGAAACGGGTGATGCGGCTGAATTCCGTCGTGACGATGTATTACAATTCCCCGTTTGCGAAGTCGATGAACGGCGCGTATGTGCGTCCGCCCGTTATGCGCACCAACGCCCTCATGAAAAACCGCGACCTGAGGCAATGCCTCGAGTTTTGGCAGTTTATCGAGGGATATGAGAAGGTAGGGTACAGCATTTCCGTCGAACAGAAGGCGGAAAAGCCCGACCGCGCGTTGATCGAGCGCATGTATGCCGATCTGGCTCTGCAATATACGGTGTTCCGCCGCGAGATCGCCAAGGCGGCGGATACGCTTGCGGAGGAGGAAGGCATTCCTTTCCAGCCGCTGATCGTGCAGGACATCAAGCCCGTCGAACAGAAAAAGTTTAACCTCAACGACTGTGTTTACCGCAAGGTGACGCCCGTCTCTTACGTCAATCCGCCCCGAAAATTTTCGCGCGACGAATTGAAGATACGAAACGCCGTGGACGAAGCTCTTGAGCTTGACGCGTATATGAAAAAGCACGACCTCGTCGAGGAAGCGAAGCGCCGTATCGCGGAGGAGGCCCGTCGCCGCGCCGCTGAAAAAGCGCGCGAGGAAGCGCGGCTCAAAGCGGAAGAGGACGCGCGCGCCGTGGCGGAATATTATGCTTCTCTCGGTTACCGCGTGCGGCTTAAAACGCAGGCTTCAAAAACGGGAGAGCTGATATTTGAACCGACAAATGCCGCGGCTACGCTTACCGAAGCGGTGGAAGCACTCGAGGGCGCGATTACGGGCGGCGCGGAGGAAGAAGCGGCGATTTCGGACGGCCTGTTGATGAGCGACGAGGAAATCGCCGCGCGTACGGCCGACGGCGATATGCCCGCGCTGGACGAGATACTCGGCAAACGGTATCTGAAAGCGGACGGAGGTCAACGCGGCGGGCGCGTTTCCGCGCACTTTTTCAGCGGGGAGAAAGAAGCGGCGCACGGCGGCTTCGTAATCGCGCGCATGGTGCCGACGGTGGCTGCAAGCTCGACCACGCCGACAAGCCCGACAATTGCGGCAAGCCCGACAAGCGCGACAAGTTCGACGGGGGATACCGCTTTGACGGACGCGGCCAAATCCGATTTTTCGGAGCCTGTGGAAAATAGGAAAATCCTTGCGGAAACGGAGACAAAAGAGAACGCTTCGGGGGGTAACGCCGCTGAGGTTATTGCCTGTGAGCCGTCGGAGGGTTCGGCTTCGTCCGCCGCTGACGAGGCCTTTATAAATGAGGAGATTGCAGTTTCCGCCCTTTCGGGCGCCTGTTGCCCCTCGGATATAGAAAAAGCGGCCGTTGCGGAGCACGTGGAAGATCGTGCAACCGAGGAAACGGGCGAGGCTCCTTTCGAGGCGGTTTCGGAGACGTCTCAAATCGCAGAGGCGTTTGAGCTCGGACGGACGATACAGCCTTCGGAAGCCGAAGTTCAGATAGAAGCCGCGGAGCAGGAGCTTGCGCAGACGGTTGCCCGCATGAGCGAGGAAGAAAGGGCGACGTTTGAGAAGGAAACCTTGGGGCTGACTTCGGAAGAAAAGCTGGCTTACCGAAAGCTGAGCAGGGCGAAACGTCGGGTTTTGAAAAAGATTGCAGAGACGCGGCGGCGCAAAATGCAGATCCGCCTGGAAAACGAACGACGTGCCGCGGCCGCTATGGAAAAGGAAGAAAAGCTGCGCCGTGCGGCTTCGGAATATAAAAATTATACCCCTGACGGAGACGACGGTGAAGAAGATTAAAAAGGTCTTTTCAAAAATCGCTTCCTGGGGCTGCACGCTGCTGTTAATTTTTTCGGCTTTGGCGGCATTGGCGTCCGTCTTTTTGCGAAACCCGAATAAGGTGACCTTTATCGGCAAATATGCCGTGGTCAGGATTTTGACCGAGAGCATGGAACCTACAATTCAAGCGGGAGATTATATCCTTATCGAAAAGGTAAAGCTTGCCGAGCTTGAAGAGGGGGACGTCATCACCTTTTATTCGGACGATCCGACGATTGCGGGATTGCTGAATACGCATCGCGTCTATGCGTTTACCGAGGCGGGCGCCGTCGTTACCAAGGGCGACAATAACCTCTCTGCGGACGAATATGAGGTGACGGGAGAAAAGGTAGTGGGCAGGTATGCGGCGACACTGAGCTTTTTGACGGGGATATTCAATATTTTTTCCAAGCCCATAGGTTACGTCGCACTTATTCTGCTGCCGCTTTTGCTGATAATGTCGGTGAGCTTTAAGGACGTCGTCGAGGCGGCAAAAAACGGAAAGGATGAAAAAGAGGACGAGGTGGCTGCGGAGCTTGCGCGGATGAAGGAGAGCGGCGAGCTTGAGAAACGGCTTGCCGAGCTGGCAGAACGGAATGAAGAGGGCGAGGACAGCGCGTCTCCCTCGGACGACGGAAAGAAAAAATCGGAGTAAAGCATGAAAAATAAGGTTATGCGTTCGGTGAAAAAAAGAATACTCACGGTGCTGTTTGTCTCCGTTGCGGTTCTTTTCGTCGTGATTTTCGGTATGACAACGGTCGAATGCGTAAAGGTATTCACTTCCGATGCCGAACGGGCGGCGGAAACAAAAACGCAGGAGGCGGCCGATCTCTTTGACGCCTGCGCGCGGGAATACGTACTCAAAACGGAATTGCTCGCGGCCGATCTCAAGGGCGACATTTACGTCACGGACGACGAATATAAGGCTTTGGACGACAAGCTGAGAGCCGAGGCCGCGGAAAAGGGATTTCTTTCTCTTTCGGTGTTTGACGACCGCGGCGAACATCATTCCATGGAAACGCCCTATTACGGAGACAGTTCCGAAGTGACGGCCTTGCTTGCCCGCACGACGGGAAATTCGATTGTTTCCGTACTGCGCAGCGAATCGGCGGGGAGATTTTGCGTTGCAATTTACGCGCCCGTTTCCGAGGACGCCGACAGCACGATCCGATGCGTATGCGGTATCTTTTCCGCGCAGGAGGTATTCGATTCGGACGAAGCGGAGGCGCTGTTTTCCGACTATCAGGCGGATGCCTTCGTCGTCGGGGCCGACGACAGCTACTATATCTGTACGGGCGCGGACGACTCCGACAAAGCGGAGCGCATGTCCTTTTATAATTACATGGTTTCCTTTGCGGGCTCCGAGGAGGTAGCGAAGGAGATACGTTCGGCGCTTCAGACCCGCGATTTCGGAAGCGTGCGCTTTTCGGCAAAGGGGACGGAGTACGTGTTTTCTTTCTCCCGCATGGGAAAGAGCTCCTCCGCTTATCTCTCCGTTATATACGAGCGCAATGTTTTATTGAATCGGGAAGGCAATTTCTATACGAAGTTTGTCGTGGCCATCATAAATCTTTCCGTGATCTTTGCGCTGGCCTTAATCTTTTATTTCCTCGAAAAGTACAGAAAGCATAAAGAGGAGCTGCAGGCGGAGGAGTTCGATCCCGTGATCAAATGCAGCACTTACGCAAAGTTCAAGAAAGACGCCGAACGGCTGATTTTGGATAACCGCGCGCTTCACTATGCGGTGGTGTGCCTCGACATACATAATTTCAAGTACGTGCAGGATCACTTCGGCGAGGATATTGCGGAGGACGCCAAACGCTTCGCTTCCTCGATATTCTCCTCCGTTCTGCAAAAAAACGAAACGTACGGACATCTTACGGGCGACAGGTTTGTGTTGCTTTTGCGGTACGAGGTCAAATCGGAGATTTCTTCCCGCCTGACGCTGATCGGCGAGCTGGTCAATCATTACACCCCTTTCCGCAAAAATAATTTCTTCTGTCTGTTCAGTATAGGCGTATATTACATACTCCCCGCCGAAACGGTTGACATCGACGCCTTGCTCAATAAGGCGTACCTTGCGCAGCTGGCACATAAAAAGACGCCGACGGCCGCGTATATCCCTTACGACGAAAGCCTGTACGAGAATTATCGCGTGGAGGCAAATATCGAGTCGAAAATGGAGGGCGCGCTGAAAAAATGCGATTTTCACCTCTTTTATCAGCCGAAATACAATATAGCCAAGCAATGTCTCGACGGCGCGGAAACGCTGGTACGCTGGTACGATATGGAACATAACGGATACGTGCCGCCGCAGAAATTTGTCCCGCTGTTCGAATTAAACGGATTCATCAATAAGCTCGACCGTTATGTGTTTATCCATGCCTGCGAATTTTTCGCCAACGCGGTGAGAAACGGGCTGCGCGTCACTCCTATATCGGTCAATGTATCGAGGGTGACGGCCATTCAAAAGGACTTCGTATCCTTTTATGCGACCAACAAAACGAAATACAATATTCCCGACGGCTACATCACGATAGAATTTACGGAAAGCTTTTCCTTCACGAACATGGACGTCTTGAAAAATATCGTCCTCGAACTCAAAAAGACAGGCTTCCGCTGTTCCATCGACGATTTCGGGTCGGGGTATTCGTCCTGCGGCGTGCTCAAGGAGCTGCCTGTGGACGAACTTAAGCTGGATATGTTTCTGCTGAAAGCGAGCGACAATCCGCAGAAGGACGACGCACTGGTAGAAATGATGATCAGGCTGGGCAAGTCCTTTGAGATGAAGGTGACGCAAGAGGGCGTCGAGACGATGGAGCAGTTTGAAAAGCTGAAGGCTATGGGCTGTGACGTCATTCAGGGATATCTCTATTCCAAGCCCCTTTTGACGGACGATTTCCAATCCTTCGTAAACGGCACCACGGATCTCGAGTCGGTAATGAAGCGCAATGTGGAAGCGCCCTATAAAAAACCTAAGTATATCGATTTTCTCATAAACAAATAAATATAGGATCAAGTTCAAAGGCAGGCGCTGTTTTCCGTAAATTTCTATGATTACTTACTCAAAATAAGTGAGCGGAAGGGCGTTTGCTTTTTGATATATCACTGTTTTTTACAGGCATATGAAGCGGTTTCAAGCATTGACTATAAAGCTCTTTTTATTACGATGATACAGGGGACGGCGAAATTTAAGCCTGTACTGAGGTGGGCTGTACGTCGTATATTGTCCTTGCGTGGGGGTGTCTGCATAGTCGGTTACGCTCCTTTTGAAGCCGATTCTGTGAGGTGGAGAAATATGCGGCGAAGAATATCGGAAATTGATCCCTCAAGCGCAGAAAGGCTGATGTAAAACGGGGAATAGACGCTTCCCGTAAGCAGCGTTTACGCGCAAAAAAATTTTGAAAAAATTATTTTTGAATTGGTCGTTTGAAAAAATTGAGCTTTTTCCCTAAAAAAGATGAGGCTCAATTTTTTTTATTGTAAAATAATTGTGAGGCTATATATTTCTATTTCTGTATAGAAAAATAGTTTATTGTATCGAAATATAGTACAATATTCGACAAAATGCGAGGATTAAGAAAAGAATTAAAAATATAAATAAAAAATATCCTTAAAAAATTATGTTTTCTACATAATAATTGCTTTACTAATGTAAAAATATGTTGTATAATAGACTTGTTGAACGCGGAGACCGACAAAACCTGCGAAAACTTTAATATTTTGTAAAGGAGGACGTATGATACGTTCAAAAACAATCGTAGTGTTGGAATCGAATGAGGCTCTTTTGAGCGAGTGGAAAAAGGCTCTTGCAGGGCATGAAGGCTGGGACCTTGCGTACATGGGGGAAGACGGTGAAGAAGGCTTGCGGCAGATTTGTCTTTTGAAGCCAGATCTCGTTATCTCGGGGGCAAGCCTCAAGGGAACCGACATTTTTGACGTTTTGCGGACAATCAGGCGGGAAGGTTTAAGGACCAAAACGATCGTGACGGGAATGCCGAGCGATACGATGATGGGGAAAGCGATTGACGAGGGGGCATATCGTTATCTCGTGCGTCCCTTTTCCGAGGAAGATGCGATTGCAAGCGTCGAAAATGCTCTGAACGGCTGTGAAGATTTTATAACGCGGAGGGAGCATTTGAAGGCCGTTCACGGAAGAATCGGCAATGTGCTCATTGCGATGCATATACCGCCTCACCTCAAAGGCTATACGTATATGTGCGATTTACTTGTATCGGCTGTGGAAAGGCGTTCGGTGATCAACCAAATAGTAGAGATGTATAAGACCTTGGGAAAAAGGTATGAAACGAAGTGGAAAAATGTCGATCGAGCTTTACGCCATGTCATTGAAGTTGCTTGGAAAAGAGGATTAAAAGATTCGATTAAAGAGATTTTTTCCGCTTCCGCTTGTTGCTGGGAAGAAAAGCCGCCTGTCAAAGAATTTGTCGCCTTTGTTTCGGATAATCTGGCGTTTGAAAATATAGCATAACAAAAGGCGTTTTCCTTCGGAGCGAGGAAGGAAAACGCCGGAGGTTTTTTCGGGACAAAAGATTTATGGAAAAAACTTTTATCTCTAAAGAGAACGCGTTGAAGGATTAGACGACGCCCTGTGCCATCATGGCATCGGCTATTTTTTCAAAGCCCGCAATATTTGCACCCATCACATAGTCGCCGTCAAAGCCATATTTCTTTGCCGCGGCGTCTATATTGCTATAGATATTTACCATGATTTCTTTCAGCTTTTTATCTACTTTTTCGGAAGCCCAGAACAATCTGCCCGAAGACTGTGCCATTTCCAGGGCGGAAGTGGCTACGCCGCCCGCATTCGCCGCCTTGGCGGGTAAAAACACCGTTTTGGCACGCCTGAAAACTTCGATTGCCTCTAAAGTGGAGGGCATATTTGCGCCCTCTGCAACGTATTTTACGCCGTTTTTGACGAGAAGCTCCGCGCTCTCCGCGTCGATCTCATTTTGCGTGGCGCAGGGTAACGCCACATCGCAGGTAATGCTCCAAATTCCTTTACAGCCTTCGGTATATACGGCATCTTTCACGCGCTCGGCATATTCTTTGATTCGCCCGCGTTCTTCCTCTTTGATCTGACGCATCAAGTTGATATCGATGCCTTTTCCGTCATAGACATATCCGTCGGAATCGTACATTGCCACTACCTTGGCGCCCAAGGACTGTGCTTTTTCGCACGCATAAATCGCCACGTTGCCGCTGCCCGAAACAATGACGGTTTTGCCTTTGAAGCTGTCGCCGCGCTGGCGCATTGCTTCTTCCGTGATATAGACAAGGCCATACCCCGTCGCTTCCTTGCGGATGAGAGAACCGCCGTAGGAAAGCCCGCGGCCTGTCAAAACGCCCGTATGCTCGTCGCGGATACGTTTATATTGGCCGTAGAGATAACCGATTTCGCGTCCTCCGACACCGATATCGCCTGCGGGAATATCCGTATCCGCACCGATATGGCGATAGAGTTCCGTCATGAAACTTTGGCAAAACGTCATAATTTCTCTGTCCGATTTCCCTTTCGGATCAAAGTCGGAGCCGCCTTTCGCGCCGCCGATAGGAAGTCCGGTCAGGCTGTTTTTAAGGATCTGTTCCAATCCTAAAAATTTAATCACGGAAAGATTGACGGAAGGGTGGAAGCGCAGACCGCCTTTATAGGGCCCGATCGCGCTGTTGAATTGTACGCGATAGCCTTTGTTGATATGTACTCGACCCTTGTCATCCATCCAGGGAATACGAAAAAGAATTGCTCTTTCGGGCTCCACAAAGCGCTCTAAAAGAGCTGCTTTTTCATATTCGGGATGCTTTTTGAATACAGGCTCCAATGTGAGCAAAATTTCCGTCGCCGCCTGATGAAATTCATGTTCGCCGGGATTGCGTTCTTTGAGCTGTGTCAATACTTTTTCGATATAATTCATATTGAATCTCTCCTTTCTTGAGTTTTGCAATTCGATAAATTGATTGTGTAATATATATAATAGCATTTTTTCGTTTGTTTGGCAACAATTTGAGAGATAAAATTTGAAAAACTTTTATAAAACAATTGCTTTTCAAAGTAAAATAGAGTATAATAAGAAAGTTAAAAGACGAGAGTTTGTTTAGATGCTTTTATGGGCTCTGAGTTTTTATAAGTTTCCATAGTTTAATGGATAAAGCTATTTGTCTCCTTCTAAGGTGCGGACGGAGGCTATAAAAAATGCAGCATATTGTGATAAGAACCATTTCAGCATAGTTTTGACATAGTTTTCAATTGCTTTTAATAACTTCTGTATTGTTAAGTTTCTTTTGTTTGAGCCCCTTAAAATCATTGATTTTTTAAGCAAATTGAGTAAAATATAAATATCTGTCGGATTAGCTCAGTTGGATATGAGCGTGCGCCTCCTAAGGGAGTGCTTAACTCGGTTAAAAACACAACATGTTGAGTTCGGATATAGCATTTACAACTAAATATTGTGGTTTGGCTTTTAGAAAGTAATACTTGGTATTGTTTTAGGTATTGTTTCGGTATTGTAAAGTCTTTTGCAATAACTTTCAAATCGTGCTAAAATATCAATTATCTGCCTGTACCTCAGTAGGATAGAGGGTCCGCCTCCTAAGGTGCGGATTTAGCCTACAAAAACCACAATATATTGTGTTTCGACGACAATTTTAAGTCAATATATTGTGCTGAGTGGTGTTTTGGCATAGTTTTGGCATAGTTTTCAATGCTAAAACTGTCTTTCAGAACGTTAAATATCTTTTGTTTGATGAACTTCAAACCATTGATTTTTCAGGCAAATTGAGTAAAATATAATGTATCTGTCGGATTAGCTCAGTTGGATATGAGCGTGCGCCTCCTAAGCGCAAGGCCCCCGGTTCGAGCCCGGGATCCGACGCCACTTCCGTTAGGAATCGCATCGACCGATACGATTCCTTTTATTTATGCCCAACATAAAAATAGCCGAGAGTTTCAATACCCTCGGCTATTATAATGTCTGTTTCATAATTTTTCGCGTTTCTTTTCTGAGCCTTCTTCGACTCTACGTTCGATCTCTTTTTCCAATTCGCGGTAGTTTATAATCCATATTCTTCCGTGCAGAAACTTAGATACGTTATCCGATGCCGTGCATCTGTCGATTGTATGCTTATCAACGGCATATTTATGAGTCCGATTAAAACGAATAAGTGAGTCGTGCTTATTCCTTAGAAGCGGCATTTCGCACTTAACTTGTTCGCCTTGCGGGTTTATTTTACTCATAAAATCATCAAAGTTTATAAGCCAAGCAGTATCGTGGACATAGTATTCGACGTCATTTTGTTCTGCAAAACGTCGCAAATTCGGTCGTCGGATAATTGTGTTCTTATCGGCTTGCTTGAATAGTTTTGCTATATATCCACTTGTTACTAACTTATTCATTTTTGCCTGCCTTTGTGAAGTAGTTGTAGAGTTCGTCAATATTGATAAGCCAAGCGTCGCCAAATTTAATGGATGTGATAGCACCTTGTTTTATCATATATTGAACGGTTCGCCATTTTAATGCGGTTTTTGGATCGCGTTTCTTCATTTCTGCGAGAACGTCGTTTATTCTTCTTAATCGTGGTATGTACATTTTATTCCTCACTTTCTATAAGATTGATTGCGTTTACAACCTTTTCTTGTGTATCGGGTATGAAATGGCTGTAAACCTGAAGCGTAATGCTTGAGTCGCTATGTCCCATATACTTAGGACGATTCTTAAAGCCCCCATTTTTGTGGGGAATATTTGTTTTTAAGAGAAGGTTTTAGCTTGGTGTGCCTTATAGCGCGTAGCGTATCACATGCGGCCTTTATGTCACTTTAGCGGCCATACTTTTGACAAAATTTTGTATTTTATGATACAATAAAATAAATTTGTAAAAGTAAAGGAGAAAAACATGTCAGTAAAGCTAATGATAGATTCCGCATCGGATATCAGCAAAAAAGAGGCCGAGGCACTTGGGATTATTATGCTTCCGATGACGATTACCTTTGACGGAACGGACTATTTTGACGGCGTTGACCTTCTTCCTAGGCAGTTTTATGAGATGCTGATTGAAAGCGATGCCTTGCCGAAAACGGGACAAATTTCCCCGTTCCGTTTTAAGGAAGCGTTTGAAAAGCATACCCAAAACGACGAGGAACTCATTGTCGTCACGATTTCGTCCAAGTTGTCGGGAACGTACGAAAGCGCGGTGCAGGCTGCACAGAATTTCGGCGGAAGGGTTTATGTGATAGACAGTTTGAATGCATGCGTCGGAGAAAGGCTGCTGGCTGAGTACGCTCTGCGTTTGATACGCGGCGGAAAAACGGCGGAGTATATCGCTGCGGAACTGAATAGAGTGAAAAGGAGAATCAACCTGATTGCCGTTTTGGATACGTTGGAATACTTGAAGAAGGGAGGAAGAATTTCTGGCGCGGCCGCAATAGCCGGACAGCTTTTATCGATCAAGCCCGTTGTCGGAATTGTGGACGGCGAGGTCAAAGCGCTGGGAAAGGCAATAGGCTCCAAAAAGGGAAACAACCTGTTAAATAAGCTGGTGGAAGAGAAAAAGGGAATTGACTTCGAAATGCCTTACGCTACGGTGTGGACAGGGCTGGAAAAAACGACGCTGGAAAAGTATATCAGAGACAGCGCGCAGCTTTGGAAGGAGCATGTGGAGGAAATACCGTCGTATATTGTCGGCGCCACCATCGGGACGCATATCGGACCCGGCGCAGTCGGCGTTGCTTTTTTTGAAAAGGAATAAACACAAAAAAGCATGTTTTCAAATTTTATTGCGATAAAAACCGCGGGCCTCAGGTGCTTTATTTAGGAAACGCTTAAATATTTTGAATAAAATTATGCAATACCCCACCCGACAAGGTAATACCTTGTCGGGTGGGGTATTATAGTGATAAAGGCGGATAAAAGGAAACAATAAAATTATATGGAAAGGACGACGGCTGGTGGTCGGTAAAAAAGGTTTGGAAATGGATAGATACGGAGAGTTTTCAAAAATTGTAAAAAAATCAATTGCTTTTGGCTCATAAGCAGCTATAATGAAATCAGCATTGTTTATGTGTCGAGAGGAAAAATGAAAGAAAGCTGGAAACAAAGAATTGAAAACTGTTTTTTCCGGATATATTCGTCTATGGAAAAAAATAGTCTGCTCAACAGCGTGAAGCAAGGTTTTGTTTTGGTGATGCCTATTTTTGTTATCGGCGGCTTTGTATTGCTGCTAATGAACATTCCCGTTTCGGCTGTGAACCAGTTTATCCGCATCGTTTGGGACGCGCGGCTTTTTCAGGCGCTGAATATCTTGTACGACGTTACGTTTGGCTGTGCCGGTTTGTACGTCGTACTGGCCGTCTCGTATAAATTTTCAATCTATAAGTTCGGCCAGCGGTATGCCTCTATCAATATTATTTCTTCCGTAGTGGCGATGATGTCCTATATGGCGCTCGTGGGTTGGCGCGTATTTACCCTCGACGCCCCGTCCGCCGTACCCGACGTGATGTTTCGTTACCTCAACGTCAACAACGTATTTATCGCTCTGTTGACGGCCGTCGGGGCAACCGAATTATTTTTCATTACGTATCGGGGCTTTGATCGTGCGACGCACAACATATATTTGGGCGGAGATAAGGAGTTTTCCGCGGCGATCAAGGCCATTTTTCCGATGATCGGCACCGTGTCGGCCTTTGTGGTCGTGACGCTCCTCGTCAATCTGTCGGGGTTTGTCAATTTACAAGAATTGATCGTCGCAGGCCTTACCTTTCCCTTTCGCTTGCTCGGTACGGGACTGGACAGTGCGCTGCTCATCGTGTTTTTGCAAACCTTTCTGTGGTTTTTTGGCATACACGGCAGCAACGTATTCGAGAGCACCAACGATCTGATATTCGTCGGCGCGACGGAGGGGATATCCAAATCGTTTTTAGACACTTTTGTTCTGATGGGAGGCTGTGGTTCGTCCATCTGTCTGCTTGTCGCCCTTTTGCTTTTTTCCAGGTCAAAACGCAATAAAATTACCTCGCGTTCGGCTGCGGTTCCCATGCTGTTCGGCATCAACGAGATTTTGGTTTTCGGATTGCCGATCGTTCTCAATCCCGTGCTGTTTATTCCGTTTTTGGCTGCGCCCGTCGTTTTACTGTTTACGTCCTACGCGGCATTGTCTTTAGGGATTGTACCGAGAGTGCCCGCCATGGAATTCCGCTGGACGACGCCGATTTTTGCAAGCGGTTATATGTTTTCAAGCGGCGCGGGCGGATTGTTGCTGCAATTATTCAATATCGTTTTGGGCATGCTGATCTATCTGCCGTTTGTCAAGCTTAACGACAAGCTGCAGCGCCGCAAGTTTTCCGCCAACATTCGGGAGATGACGGCGTATTTACAGGCGAAGGAGCTGCAGGCGGAAACGGTGGAATTCTTTTCGATGACCAATCACCTGTACGGCACCGCCGGCGAATTTGCGCAGCTGCTGCGCCATGATATAGATTACGGAGCCATAACGCTGTTCTATCAGCCCCTCGTCAGCGCGGAGGGCAGAGTAATCGGAGCCGAAGCGCTTTTGCGGTGGGGAGCGGATACGGAAGAATATTTTTATCCTCCGTTAGTAGTGTCGATCGCCAAAGAGGACGGCACCTTCGATATGCTGACCAAGCGCATCGTGACGGAGGTGCTCGACGACCTTGTAAGGCTGAACCGTGACCGGGAGGAAAAGATTTCTCTTTCGGTAAATTTGCAGATCGGTCAGCTGATTAACGAGGCGTTTACCGATTGGCTTATCAGTGAAGTCCATAAGCGCGAAATCGGTGAAAAACTGTTTTTATTGGAGATTACGGAGGAAAGCCGACTGAACGAACGATACGAGCTGACCGCCCTGTTTGACAAGTTGAAAGCGAATAACATCGAAGTGTCGCTGGACGACTTCAGCATGGGGCAGACGTCGATTTCGTATTTGCAGCAGAACTTCTTTTCCCACGTCAAGCTGGACGGTTCTATCACAAAAAAAATGATGAACAATCAGCGCAGCCAGGACATCGTCAAGAGCATTATCGATCTTGGAAAATCGTTGGGCTTCGAGGTCGTCGCCGAATATGTCGAAACGTCCGAACAACGTGATCTTTTGAAAAAAATGGGGTGTTATATCTATCAGGGCTGGCTGTATTCTCCCGCCATTCCGTTCGATGCGTTTGAAGCCTATGTAAACAAAATCAACCGTAAGGGCGAAGGCGCGACGGAAAATCAGCCTCTTGCGGTTTTCTCGTAAAAAAGAACTGCCATGTATTTGTGGCAGTTCTTTTTACGTTTCGGAAGGGAAACGCAAAGAAGAGGGAAAAAGTTGAAATATGTTAAACGAAATATCCTGTAAGGATATTTACAAGCGGCGGACTTCGTGATAAAATACAAGGCGGAACAATTAAAAAGGAAGGAGCTGAAACGATGAAAAAAATAGGCTTTATCGACAATTTTTTAAGCGAGTGGCACGCCAACAACTATCCCGGGATGATCCGCGGCAACGAACGGGCCAAAGCCTTAGGGCTGGAAGTGTGTTATGCCTATGCGAAAACCGACGTTTCCCCTTACGACGGGGTGACTACCGACGAATGGTGCGCGGAGCATAAGGTGGAGAAATGCCGAAGCATAGAGGAGCTGGTGGATAAATCGGATTTTATCGCGGTGCTGTCCCCCGATAATCCCGAGCTGCATTACGAATTGTCGGAATACGCTCTCAAAAGCGGCAAGCCGACCTATATAGACAAGACCTTCGCGCCCGACAAGGCCACGGCAGTGCGGCTGTTCGAGCTTGCAAAGCAATACGGAACCCCCGTCTATTCCACCTCCTCGCTTCGGTTTGCGGACGAACTTGCGCCCTATAGAGAAAGCAGGGAAGGGGCGATAAGCTGTATGACGGTAGGCTGTTTTACCTTTGACATTTACGCTATCCATATTTTCGAAATGATGTGCACGATTATGAAAAGGGGAGCAAAGCGTATGATGTGCGTGCAAAGCGGCCGCAACAGAAATATTCTGGTGGATTACGGAAACGGCAGAAGCGCAAGCTTTTTGCAGATGCACACGGACGATCCTTACGGGGTTCCTTTCATCACCTCGGCGGAAATGCCCGACGGAAGCGCGCATTATTATACCATTCAGGACGGCTATCAGCAGAGATTTGTGGAGCACCTCGTCGATTTCTTCGCCACGGGAACTCCTCAGGTGGACAGCGGGGAAACGATAGACCTGATGGGGATGCTCGATACGGCCCGCAAAGCCCTTTGTAAGCCTTTCGTGTGGTTTGATATCTGACGATGGACATTTTTGATAAAAAGGCAAAATGGATCTCGGACGGAGGTCATTTCATTGCCGAAAGCGAAGAGGCGGGAAGCCCTGCGCTCTATCTCGAAAAATCGTTCGGGCTGAAAAATCTTCCCGAAAAGGCCGTCGTAAAAATCTGCGGGCTGGGTCTTTACGAGCTTTATATAAATGGCGCGAGGGTGGGCGACCGCGTGTTGGAGCCGCCGTTTACCGAGTACGACAAACGGGTTGCTTATTCCGTTTACGACGTAAAAAAATATCTGCGGACGGGGGAGAACCGCCTGCTTGTCATTCTCGGCGACGGGTGGTACAACCAGACCACGCGCGACACCTGGGGCTTTTATCGGGCTGCGTGGCGGGATTGTCCGAAGCTGCTTTTTGAACTGGACGCGGACGGGGAAAAAACCGTTTCCGACCGCAGCTGGTCGGTTTCGCGCGGCGGGATCGTGTCCAACGCTCTGCGCTCGGGGGAATATCACGACTTTACGGCGAAGCGGGAAGTCCGTCCCGCGGCATTCACCACACCGCCCGGCGGCGAGCTTTTTTGCCCCGATATGCCGCCGATGAGAGAATGCGAAATTTTAGCTCCCGTATCCGTCGAACGGGGAAACGGTTGTACGATATACGATTTCGGGAAAAATATCACGGGCTACGTAAGCGCGATTTTTGAGGGAGAGCGCGGCGAAAAGGTATATATAGAGTATTCCGACCGTATCAAGGACGGCCGCTGCGACAACGAAAGCAATTCGATGTATCTCTTTAACAAAGGGCTGCGCTATCAGACGGACGGATGTACGCTTTCGGGCGGGACGGATTTTTTCAAGCCGCGCTTCGTCTATCACGGCTTCCGTTATGCCGCGGTTTACGGAAAAGCGGCGGCGAAGGACATAAAGGCTTATTTCGTTCATACCGACCTCGAACGGAAAGGAAAGTTTGAGTGCTCGTCCGCGATCGTGGATAAGCTGTACGAAATGAGCATCAACGCCGTTCTTTGCAACTATCACGGTTTTCCCACCGATTGCCCGCACCGCGAAAAAAACGGCTGGACGGGCGACGCACAGCTTTCTCTCGAAACCTGTCTGCACAATTTCGACATGCGCGGCGCTTATAAAAAGTGGCTGGGCGATTTTATCGTCAACCAACGCCCCTCGGGACAGATCTCGGCGATCGTTCCTTCCTGCGGCTGGGGCTTTAACTGGGGAAGCGGCCCTGCCTGGGATATCGCTTTTTTCCGTATTGCGGACGCGCTACTCTCCTTTTACGGAGATGAGGAAACGGCTGCGGCGGTATATCCCCGTTTGAAAAAATATTACCGCTATATCTCTTCGTATTTAGAAAACGGACTGCTCTGCGTCGGGCTGGGGGATTGGAACTATCCCAAAAATATCAGGTTTTCCGTCTGTCCCACCCAATTGACGGACAGCTGCTATTATAAGCTGATGAGTGAAATTTTAGGGAAATTTGCGGAGCGTTTCGAACCCGAAGCCGCGGCGGCTTACTGCGCGGAAGCCGAACGCACGGCCGCGGCGATCAGGGAAAAATACTTGGACGAACAAAGCCTCACGGGGCTGGCCGCGCTCGATTTTTTCGGCGTCGCCGACAGGGGTGCGGAAGTGTTTGAGTATCTCGAAAAAAACGGTTGCGTGCTTCATGCGGGGATACTCGGAACAAAATTTCTTTTCGGGGTTCTGGCCCGTCGGAAACGTTCGGATCTGGCGCTTCGCCTGCTCGAGCGGACGGAATATCCCTCTTTCGGTTATTGGGCGGAAGCGGGGCAGACTTCTCTCTGCGAAGATTTCGAGCTGACAAATTCCTTAAATCATCATATGTACAGCTGTATTGCCGAATATATGTGCTCGGGGCTGTGCGGGCTGAAGCTCGAAACGCCGCTGAAGGCTTCTTTAAGCCCCGATCTGCCTTCCTCTATGGAATTTGCGGAAACGGAAAGCCACGGCTTCAAAGTTGCCTTGAGACGCGAAAAGGATAAAATCAGAATGGACGTCACCGTTCCGAAAGCCGCCTCTTTAAGATACGGGAGAGAGCTTTTCGGAGAGGGAAAATACGTTTTTGAAATATAAAAACGGCGTTGTGGCACGGCAGAATCCCGCTCTTTCGGAGCGGGATTTTTTGCGGCGTTTAGGTAAATAAAGGTTAAATAAACAGTCAAAATGTAGCATGGACAAATGCGGGCGTCCGATGTAAAATAATATTGTTAAATAAGTAATTTTTAACAAATTTTTTAGGAGGAAAAAAGAAATGAGAAAAATGTTTACCGTATTTTCCGGAGCGATTTTCGCATTGGCGCTTTCGTTTTCGGCCGTAGCGTCGGCCGTTGCCGAGGAACCGGCTCAGCCCGTCGATTACGCCTTGAGCGAAAGCAGCTGGACGGTAAAAAAGGGCGTGGCGTTCGGCGGAGAAAATATGTATCTTACGTCTCCCAATTCCCGCGCGGGCTCGAAGAAGATCGGCGGCAATTCGTCCGTCAAGCTGACCACGGTCGGCAACGCCCAAGCCAGCTGGAGCTACAATTGGATCCTGTTCAAATGCACGGACGACGCGCCCAACGAATGGGCGGGGGAAAGTATCGGCGACAGCGGGGCGGGTACGGGCAACTGGCTGGCGCTGGTCTATGGGAAATCCACCGATTCCTACATAGCGGAGTGCAACGACGGCGTCATTACCAAGACAAAGACGAATTGGAGCGGCAACGATACGTGGTACTGCTGCGACTCCACGACGGAAATCACGATCGCCACCACGGACACGGAAGAGGGCGTCACGGCGCAGCTTTCTTTCAAGGCTACGGGAGATTCCCACAACACGGGGGAGACGCTCAATTATACCTATCAGAGCGCCAATAAAGCCTTGTGGGGGGATTACAGCTTCACGATAGGGACAAATATCGGCGTGGGAGCGGACACTCCGATCACGGCCGAAAGAACCTTGAAATACAACGTCGAGGTCACCGATACGGCTTCGGACAAAACCGCCGTTAAGCCCGTTACCTTGGATTACGCTCTCGACGCGGAGAAATGGACGAACACCGACGGCGTCGCTTTCGGAGCCGAAAACATGTACGCCACCGCAAATGCGTTCAATCCCGCCACGGTTCCCGTGGGCGGCAATTCCTCCATGCAGGTCGTCATGGACGGCAACGTCATGAACGGCACCTGGATGAGTGCAAAGGTCATGTTTAAGGTAAACGATCCCGCAGCTTACGGCTGGGATTATGAGCAGACCGCGTCGGGCGGCAATTGGCTGGCCGTGGTTCTGCGCACAAACTCCAATCCCGCTGCAATGGAGCTTTACGAGTGCGTGGACGGAACCGTGACAATGGTCTCCTCCGTCGGCGTCAGCGGCTATGATAGCTGGCATATCCACAAACAGGTCAACACGATTGACATATCCGCCAAAGATACGGACAACGGCGTCGATGTGAAAGTCGGCTTTACGGCTTCGGATTGTAAGCAAGCGGGCAACACCAATACGGGAAATACTTATTCCATCACCTATTCGAGCACCAACAAAAAGCTGTGGGGCTCGGGGCGCGTCGTAGTGGGCCGCCCGAACGGCGACGGAACGATCGACGAAACGCAGACGATCAAATGCAACGTAAAAATCACCGATAAGGCGTCCGATTATTCGGGCGACCTCTATGCGGCGCGTCTGGCCGACGAGGCGATAAACGCGCTGCCCGCCGCGGTAAACGCCGAAAACTACGCCTCTGCGAAAACGGCTTACACGGCGGCCAATAACGCTTACAATGCGCTTACCGAGGAGCAGAAGGCGCTCTGTGCGGAAGGCGCGGCCGCTAAGCTTGCCGCCTGCGCGGAAAAGCTCGCGGCTTATGAGGCTTCTTTGGGCGCTGCTACGGTGGAGGCGGAGATCGAGGCGCTGCCCGCCGAGATAAACGCCGAAAATTATGCCGCGGCCAAAACCGCGATAGAGACGGCGAAGGCAAATTATGACGCGCTGACCGAGGAACAGAAGGGGCAGGTATCCAACAAGGCGAAGCTCGACGCGGCCGTAGAGGCATTGAATGCGTTCAAACAGCTCAAGGACGCGGCGGATGCGGTTTCCGAAGCGATTGCGGGCCTTCCCGAAAAGGTTTACAGGGATACGTATGCGGACGCAAAAACCGCAATAGAGGCGTCGAAAGCGGCCTACGACGCGCTTTCGGCGGAAGCAAAGGCGCTTGTGGGCAACAAAGCGAAGCTCGATTCGGCGCTCGCCGCGTTGAAAGCGTACGAAGATTCTCTTTCCGAGCCCGTCGCAGACGAGAAAAATCTCGCGCAGAAGAAAGAGCACTGGAGCCGCAGCGGAAATGCGGGCGCAAGCAACGTCACGTTTGATCTTTACGGCATGAAAATGGGCACTGCGGAAAATACCACGGCAATGCTCCTGGACAAAAATATAGTAGCCGATTCCAAGGTGGAGCTTGTATTTGATGCGGACGCCTATCGCAAGAAGGGCGATTGGGGACAGATTTGGGTGATGTTCAAAAACGTAAGCGACGAGCTTGACGCGGCCGCACCGCTCAATGCGACCGCCCACGGAGGCGTCGCCGCCAATCCCCGCGGCACGTGGATGGCCTTTATGATCGGGCCGAGCTACGGCGCAAAACTGATGATCTGCGAGGACGGCACGCTTACCGAAAAGGATCTTGCGGACACCGTAATCAGCGGCCTCGACTGGGGCGCGGCGCTTCGGGCAATCAATACGATCGGTATCAAAACCGAGGACCTCGAAAACGGCGTCAAAATAACCCTTACCTATCGCGCAAGCGGTGTTTCCGAAGTGACCGATACGGAAGTCTCTTACGAATGGACGGTGGAAAACGCGGCCTTCAAGGGCGATTACGCGCTTTCTGCGGGTACCTATAACGGAAAGGTAGGGACGGGGGTAACCCTTTCTTCGCTGAAGATTACGGGGCCCGACGGCGGAAGCGGGCTCGTCGATCGGATTATCGACGACGGCATGTTCAATCACGCAAACTCTCTCGATTACTGGAAAGCGGGATACAACGTCGATTGCTTCGATTTTTCGGAGAAGGGCGCGGTGCTGTGGGATGTGGAAAAAGGCGGGCTTGTCCTCAACCGCAAAATCAAAGATAAGCAGGCTTTCACTTTCGAATTCGACAATACGCTGACGGGTTCGGGCTACGGCAACCTTTATATCGTATTCAAGCACGATCGTCCCGCTACCGTCTATGACGGGGCCAATTTCCCGAAAGCAGAGGGGAATTATATCGTCTTAATGATCGGCGCTGACGGCTTCAAGATGTTCGAGTGCGAAAACGGGGAACTGAACGCGACGCTCAATACGGACGGATCCGTAACGGGCGGCGTGGAGCTCAAGGTTCCTTCTCCCGCAACCAATTATGATATCTGGAATTGGTATAAGCAATATCTCAAGGTAACGATCTATACCGAGGACGTCGCTGACGGCGTCGATGTCACCGTGAAGATAACGGGCGGCAGTAGCGGCGTCACCTTTACGGCCACGTATCTTTCCGAAAACGTCGCGCTTCACGGAGATTCCTATGTCGGGCTCGAATACTTCCTCGGCGCGGCGGGTAGCGGAAACAACGGTCAGATCAAACTCGTCGCCGCCAAGGTCGCGGACGTCGCCGAAGGCTACGTTCCCGATATCGATATCAATGCGCTCAACAAGACGCTTGCCGACGCCAAAAAGGTTGCGATCACCGCGGCGAATTTAGCGGAATACCAGGAGATTTACGACGGCGCGTACGCTAAATATCTCGCCATGAACTATACGCAGAGCAAGGCGTTTGCGATTGCTGATCTGGAGGCGCTCAAGGCCAATCTCGACGGCTATGCGGAGGACGTGAAAACGGCGGCCGCGCTCGACGAAACCATCGCCGCCCTTCCCGCTTCGGTAAATAAAGACAACTACGCCGCGGCAAAGTCCGCGATTGAAGGGGCGAAGGCGACTTACGACGGCCTGGGTGAAGGGGGTAAAAAGCTGGTGACGAAAAAAGCGCAGCTCGACGCCTGCCTTGCCGCTCTCGCTTCGTTTGAGTCGGATAAGGACGCGGCGGCAAACGTAGATGCGCTCATCGCGGCGCTTCCCGCCGACATTACCGCGGAAAACTACGCGACGGCAAGGGCCGCCGTGGAAGCCGCCGAAAACGCTTATGCGGCTTTGACCGCCGAGCAGAAATCGCTCGTTTCCCGCTACGCCGAGCTGACGGCGGCGCGTACCCGCCTCGACGCGGCCGCGCCTACCCCCGACAGCGAAAGCGGAAAGAACAGCGAAACCGAGGCGGGCTGCGGCTCCAATGCCGCTTATGCAGGCTTTGCCGCCGCGACCGTTCTTTTGGCCGCCGCAGTTGTTTTGATAAAGAAAAAGAGAGCGTAAAGCGCTCCCCTGCTTAAGAGAAAAGGCTCGCTTCGCGCGGGCCTTTTTTCGAGTTATTTCTTTTTGGCAGATTGCTGCTTATACGTACTTGGACTGATGCCGAAACGTTTTTTGAAGATCCGCGAAAAAACGTAAATCGAAGAATAGTTGAGATAGTCGGAAATTTCGGTAATCGTCGCCTTGTTTTCCTCGAGCATCTGTTTCGCCAGCTCAAGCTTTTTATCGGAATAATAGGTATAGATGGACTTTCCGAATTTGCGCTTGAAAATCCTTGAAATATAGACGTAGTTGTAGTTTAGCTTGTCCGCTATGTCCGTAAGTCGGCCGATCTTCGTGAGGTTATGGTCGATATAGTTCATCGTTCGGTAATAAAGGTTCTGTTCGTTGTCGATATTGGGAGAGGAATAGGTTTTCGTGGTGATTTGGCGATAGATCTGACAGACGTTTATGCACAGGATTTTTACGAGCAGTTCAAATTTGATATCGGTGTAAAGGGTATCGTTTTCCAAGGTGGAAATGAGCTCGACGAAGGTCTGTCCCAGCATGGAAATATTGTGTGTACGGCTGGCCGCCGATAGAGAAAGCATGCGTTGATCGTAGAGGATTTCCTTAAACTCGGCGCCCGTTTCGAAGCTGAAAGCGATATAGTAATACCGCAAAGGATCGACCTTGTCGGAAATGATTTCGTGTCTTTCGTAGGGGAGTGAGACAAACAAATCGTTTTTTTTCACCTCCGTCGGGGTGTTGCCCGCATAGATGATTCCCGTCCCCGAGATGATATAGGTCAGCTCGAAAAAATCGTTGTGAATGTGCGGCTCCACCACGGCGCTGTTGTTGCAGTAGATCTCGCCGAGCTGATAGAGCAGCAGATCGCCGAATTTTCTCGGATTTTTCAAATGGTTGAAGTCGTAGGAAAACTTGTTTTCGATGATTATGTTATCTTTCATTAAAGCTCCTTTCAGATATTTGTTAAACCGAAAAAATTTTTCGTTTTTAACACGTGTTTACTTTAGAATTTAGTCAAATTCTACCACGAGTTTTTTATTTTTCAAGATATAAAGCCAATTAAGTTAAAATAGGTTAAATAATTTTTATAAATTTGACAAATTACAACTCGGGGGGGGGTGCTTAAAAGGTAAAAAAGTGTTAAAGAGATAGTAAAGATTGACGATTTCAAAAGAGGCGCACTTATATTATAATTTACTTAAGCAATGTATTCATGCACGCGGACAGCGCGCAAGAGGTGGAAAAATGCACTTAAAAAAATGGACGAAGCTGATTGCGATGCTCGTTTTGATGATTGCGGTACTGCTTTGCGCGGGGGCCTGCGCAACGGCCGAAGTCAAGGTAGGGCGGGACGGCTCGGGGTCGGCTACCGTCGTCATATCCAAAGACGCTTACGCGACAAAGGAGGAGGCCGAAGCGAAAGTTCGGGAGATACTCGGCGGCATAGACGCCAAACAGTCGGTGGAAAGCGGCAGGGTTAAACTGAAGTCCTTTAAGGAAAAAGAGGAGGGCTACGTCGCCTCGATTTCCTTTAAGCGGCTGCAATACACTTCGGGAATCGGCAATTTCGGCTATACCCCGTCGGACGAGTTTTTGGCTACGCTCAACAAGACGACCCAAATAAAGGATTGGGCGAAGGGCAAGCTCGGCACCTATCAGGATTACAGGGACGACATCTATAAATTCGCCGCGTCCAACGCCGAGATCGCCTTTCGGCCTGTGTCTGTAAAAACGAAAACGGAGATGACGGCCGAAGAATTTATCGCCCCCGACGGAATCCTTTCCGAGTCCTCCAAGGGCCGCGTGTTCACGTTTTTTGTGGCCGATCTCGAAGGACTGGAAAGCGTCACTTTTTCTTTCGAGGGAAAAATCAAGGTTTACGGCAGCAAAAACGCCGAACTGGTCGATTCTTCCACCCTTCGGGTGAAACCGATCGTCGTGAAATCAAACGTCCTGTCTGCGAGCGGCGACGAGGCGGCGACGCGGGAAGTCAGCTGCTATGCGGGGTATGTGTATTTCACCCTCAGCCCGTCCCCGGTCGCAATCGCCTGCGGCGTAATAGGCGGAACGCTTCTGGTCGGTTTCGTCGTTTACGGCATAGTTTCCGGCCGCTTCAAGCGCGTGTTTCGCGGCAAAACCGTGAAATCCGTTCTCACCAATTACGATCTCTATCTGATGATGATCCCCGCGATCGTCCTGCTGGTGCTCTTTGCGTACCTGCCCATGGCGGGCACCGTCATGGCGTTCAAAAATTTCAAGATCGACGACGGCATCTGGGGAAGCGAATGGGCCGGCATGGGCGGCTTCAGAAACTTCGTCGAATTGTTTACAAAGCCGACGGCGGGCTTCGGGATGCTGGTTCGGAACACCGTGCTTCTTGCCCTGCTGAAATTTGTATTTGGATTTCTTTGTGCGATCCTGCTGGCGGTGCTGTTCAATTATCTGAAAAACGGCATATTCAAAAAGACCGTGCAGACAATTTCCTATTTTCCGTATTTCATTTCCTGGGTTACCGTTTCGGGGCTTTCGTATCTGTTTCTGGCAACGGACGGCGGGCTTTTGAATCAAATGCTTGCAAAAATAGGCGTGGGCGCGGTCAACTGGTACACCTCGCCGCAGTATTGGCGGGGGATACTGACGTTTACCTCGCTATGGAAAACGGTGGGGTATTCGACGATCGTTTATCTGGCCGCCATTACGGCGATCGATCCTTGTCTGTACGAGGCGGCGACCATCGACGGCTGCGGGCGACGACGACAGCTCCTACATATTACCGTCCCCGGCATGCTGCCCGTGATCGGCATACAGGTGGTGTTCAGCCTGGGAAATCTGGTGAAGGACGATTTCGATCAGATCTATACGATGACGCGCGGCAGCGACGCGCTGAGCAGCACGACGGAGGTCATCGGCACGATCGTTTATAAATCGATCGGCAATGCCTCTGCTTACAGCTCCGCCGCGGCCATGGGGATTTTGCAGGGCGTCGTGGCGCTGATTCTCGTGCTCGTCAGCAATCGCATTATCAAAAAATTGGGAATGGACGCAGCGTTCTGAAAGGAGGCGAAAAATAATGGTCAAGTCAAAAAGCGAAAAGGTTTTCGACGCCGCCAATATCGTATTGATGATCGTGCTCACGGTGGTTTTCGTAGTGCCGATCCTGCTGATCGTAAGCGCCTCCTTCACTTCGGCGCGGGCGCTTACGAAATACGGCTACAGCCTGATTATCCGAGAATTTTCGTGGTCGTCGTATTCGTATATATTTCTCGCGTCGGACATCTTCGTACGTTCGCTTTTCAATTCGGTATTTATGACCGTTCTCGCGACGTGCGGAATGGTGTTTACCACCTCTCTGTACGCTTACAGCCTTACGCGAAAACAGCTGAAGTTCAAAAAGCTCTTTTCGATATTTGTCGTTATCCCCATGCTGTTTGCGGGCGGGACGATTCCTTATTACCTCGTCGTAAACGATCTGCATCTCATGAATACGCAGTGGGCCATCATTATTCCCTTTTCGGTAAATGCGTGGAATATTCTCCTCGTGAGAAACTTTTTTTCGGGGATACCCGAATCGCTCACCGAAGCGGCCCAGCTCGAAGGGGCAAACAATATGCAGGTGCTCTTTTACGTGGTTATCCCCGGCGGGTTTCCGATCATAGCCACCATTATTCTGTATTCGGCCGTCGGCGTATGGAACGATTGGTTTCATGCCTCGCTCTTCCTCGACAGCTCTCATAAAAATTTATGGCCCGTGCAGGCCGTGGTGAGACAGCTTCAGACGGATTTCGAATCCCTTGTGGGCTCGGTCGGCGGCGGTTCGTCGCTGGGATTAAACTCGGAGGGCATCAAGAGCGCGGCGATCGTGCTTTCGACGCTGCCCATCGTGTTGGTGTATCCCTTTTTGCAGAAATTCTTTATCAACGGTTCCTTTGCGGGCGCCGTTAAGGAATAAAATAAAAAATCAGGAGGATCAAATGAAAAAATCAGTCGTTTTATCTCTGGCCGTTTGTATGACGCTCGTTTGCGCGGCGGCTTGCGGAGAAAGAACCCCTTCTTCCGGCGGCAGTTCAACCACGTCGGAAAGCCGTGTGCCCTGGGAAACCGCCAAGGCAAATGCGAAAAAAATCACAATTTATCTCGACGAAAGCAACGTTTACGGCTCGTACATACAGGGCAGCGAAGAAGCCTATGTCAAAAACGCCATAGAGAAAAAGTTTTATGAGGATACGGGCAACGCCGTAAATATCGAAATACTTTATTGTACGCACGAAACGTTTAGCAACAGCTTTAGCGGCGTTATGACCACGGGCCGCTGGGACGCGGCCGTCTCCTATCTGGGGCAGGCGGGGCTTGAGGAAACCGTCCTCAATCAGGACGTGGCGATGGATATTTCCGATCTTGTTTCCGCCTACGGCGACCATATTTCCGAGGCGGTGGATCAGGAGGCCTTTTATGCCGTTACGACGCTCACCGACGAGGTGATCGGGGTCCCTTCGGTGGTAAAAACGAAAACCCGCGGCCTGCTTGCCAGAAAGGACTATATGACGAGGGTAGGCTATACCGAAAGCGCGGAGGAAGCGGCCGCTTCGGGCGGAAGCCTCAAGCTCTGCAAAACCATCGACGATTTCAACGACATGCTGGTTAAAATGAAGGCGCAGATTCCCGAATGCACCACGCCCCTCATCGGCAACTCGTACGACCTCGAATTTACGGTGCTTGCCGGCGTCTGCGGCACGGCGGGCTATCAGTATAAATCGGTGATCTACAACGACGACGGCACGGTGAAGGAGGTCGTCCCCGGCTGGCTGTCCGAAGGGTACGGAAAAATGCTCGATTACGCCTATTATTGGCAGAAAAACGGCCTTTGGGAATCGGATAACCGAGTTGTCAGCGACGAAGTACGTATTACCAACTTTTCCAACGGCAAAAGCGGCGTCTATTGCGCCGACCCCAACATCATGAACCTTATAAGCGTCGCAAGGCAGGTAAAAACCGTCGATAAGGACGTGGAATTTGCCATTCTTTCTCCGCTGGACGCGGTTGACGAATCGGGCAATGCAATCGAAAATTCGGGCGCGTTTGTGGAAAATTCGAGGACGACCGACTGCCTTATCATCAACAAAAAATCGCAGAATGCCGAGCTGTTGATCAAGTATCTCGATTGGATATATTCTTCCGTCGATAATTACGAGCTTTGCCGTTACGGGGTAAAGGGCGAGCATTGGATCGACGCGGGGGAGGGATTCTATAAATATCCCGAAAATCTTGCGGACAGATACTTCATCAATCCTCCCTATTCGGGCGCGTTTGCATTGCTTCACAACGACGAATTCGCCTACAGGCTTTACGCTTCCTATTCCGAAGAAGAGCTGGGCTGGATCGAGAAAGTGGAAAACTCCCGCGGCATGAAAAACGAAACGGACGGCATGCTTTTCTACAATATGCCCCAGACGATCAATTCCAATTTCAGATTGGCCGAAAATAACATATATCTCAACTGCGCGACAAAGGCGTGGACGGGCGTAGCCGATCCCGCGCTGACCTACGGCGGCGAAAACGGCGAGTATGCCGCTTACCGCAAGCAGGCGGGAGATTATATCGAGTGGCTTACCACGCAGTATAAGCTCTATCTGCAAAGCAGGGTTCTGTAAAGCGAGACGGAAAGGAGGAATTTATGAAAAACTCAAAACTTATCATGGGCGCCGCGCTGGCGGCCGCAATGCTGTTTTCGTCCGTTTCCGCGCTCCCCGCGGCGGCTTTCGCCGAGGAAACGGCGGACGCCCCCTACGAGGTGCAGATCGCCGAGGAAAACAATCTTGCGGCCAACAAATGGGATTGGCTGACCGACAAGACGGGCTCCGCCGAGGTCGCTATCGACGAGGGCGGATTGAGAATGGAGAATTTCAACAAGGGCGGTTCGGGTTTCGCGGTATATCAGACCAATAAATTCAGCGAATTCAAGTATTCGATGTACGCCAATCTCAATCTGACGATCCCTTCCGAATGCGGCGTGACCGATTACGATTTCGACTATTCCAATCTCTACATATCCTTTATGATCAAGGCCGATTCCCCGTCGGCGAGTTATGCCTGTCCCTGGAACGGAAGCAAGGCCTATTTCAGCTTGTGCTTCGAAAATCTTCAGGGGCATCCCAAGACGATCCTGTACGTCAACGAGAGCTGGGCGGGAAAGGGCGAAGTAAGGTACAGCGTCGCCGAAACGGATAAAGCGAAGTGGAACGACGGCAAACATCACTGGTTTGAATTTGAGTTTGTAAACGACGAACGAGAAGAAGAGTACCGCGGGGAAAAACAATTATTTACCGGAAAAACGTTTAAGTTCTATTTTGACGGCGAGCTTGCCATAGAATATTTTCAGCGCGAGGATAAGGTGTTTTCCAAAGCGCTCAACCAATATGTGGACGATCTGAAATTTACTGCGACAAGCGGCTATCTCGGCTATTGGACCACCAGCGATTTCCCGTTGGGATACAATACGAGCACCACAAATTGCTACGTGCAGATAGATAAGGTGCAGATCACCTCTCTCGACGGGGATACACCCGAGACGTACAAGAAATGCGCGGTGCCCGAATTTGAGATAGAGTCTTTGACCTATTCGCCCGCGGCGAGCTACGATACGGGGGAGGATATCGAAATCAAACTGGTCAACCTGTTTGAATACGAGGGGGAAGAACCGCTTACCTATACGGCGACGAGCGGCGGAAAAGCGCTGGGAAAGATACAGAACGGCTTTTGGCTTTGGACGCCCGAAGAAGCGGGAACGTACTACGTCGATATAAAGGCCGAGGCGGGCGGAAAGAGCGCGATGAATTATCTGACGCTGAGAGTGGTGGAAGCGGCCGAGCCCGTTCCGCCGACAAGTTCTTCGGATTCCGCTTCCGAAGCGCAGTCCAATGCGGACGGCGGCTGTAATTCCTCAATCGCGGCGTCGGCTGTATTTTCCCTGACGGCTATGCTTGCGGCCGCGGCGTTGGTGAGCAAAAAGAGAAAGGGATAAGGTGAACGCGATGAGAAAAGCGATGAAAAAAACATTTCTGACGGCCATGGCCGCAGTGCTGGCTTTGTCGGGCGCAGGCTGCGGCGAACAGGATAATTCCTCGGTTTCGCAGTCGGACAGCACCCCGAAGGAGATAACCGTTCAGGCGGGCTATACGAGGTACGATCTGAAGGACAGCACGCGCAAAACCGAGGGCTTCGGAACGCAGTTCGATACCTTGATCGTCGAAAAGCAGAACGGCGGAAAGGCCGAGGATTGGCAGGTGCACGTCGATGCGCTGGAAACCATGAACCTTCAGAACGTGCGCATCCGTTTCTTCCCCGAAATGTACGAACGGGGCAACGATAACGACGATCCCAACGTATTCGACTACGACAGCCCCGACGTCGATTTCAATTCGCTCGAGATGCAGCATCTCTATTCCCTGCTCGACGCGTTTGAGAAAAACGGCGTAAAGGTGGATTTGAGCTGGTACGGCTGTCGGACGACCTTTGCCTCGGAGGACGGAAAAATCAACGGCAGCTGGCTGGGCGGAAACTACGGCGACGAGGGAGTAAATTCCTGGTCGGTGCTTCCGCGCCTGGGGAACCGTCCCTACGAGGAATTTGCCGAGTCGGTTGCGGCGTGTCTGAACTATCTCCTCAACGAAAAGAAATATACCTGCATTTACGAGTACAGCCTGTTCCCCGAACCCGACGGCATGATGAGTTCGATGGAACCCTATAAAGAGGTTTCCGAGCTGACGAAAAAGCAGCTCGAAAAATACGGCATCAAGGACAAAATTCTCTTTTCGGGGCCTGCGGATTACGGCAACAATTCCGAAAAGTTTGAGGAGAGATTTCTTTCGCAGATAGATGTCGAAAAGGCTACCTCCTCGGTCTATTGCTATAACGCAGACTCCTTCAACGAAGTAATGCTCGATTTTGCGCAGGGATATACCGCGGTTTGCGACAAATACGGAATCAGCTGGGGAATCGCCGAATCGGGGACAAATCACGGCCTTACGCCCGTCACCAATTCCGACAGCGACACTTACGACCGCGCGCTGTTTATGGCCCGTTTCGCCATCAATATGGTGAACGGCGGCTGTACCAATATAAAATATTTCGTTTTCGGCGACTGCTGGTACGACGGCGCGCTCAACGAGCTGGGTCTGTTCAAATTCAAGCACGAGGGCTGGAAGGCGAAACCCGTCTGGTATTCCTGGTCGCTTATTTGCAGATTTACGGATTTCGGCAGTGAAATTTATCCCGTGACGGACAGCTACGGCGACGATGCGGATACGGACGTGTGTATCACCGCCTTTAAGCTTCCCGACGGCTCCTGGACGTATCTCGCGGCCAATAACGGCACGTCGGCCAAAAAGGTGGCGATCGTCAACGACAGGACGGGGCGTCCCGAAAAAATGAAGCTTTACCGCATGACCGAAGCTACGCTTCCCGTGGAAAGAACGCTTTCCATTCTTCCCGTTCATTCGGAAATAGACGCTTCGCAGGGCGCGGCGCATTTTACGATTCCCGCAAAGGGGTTTGTAGTCCTTTCGGATAAAAAATAAGTTAAGACTTAAGGGGTTGTTATGAAAAAAATCATATGTCTGGCGGCCGCGGTTATTCTCGCGGTCTCGGCCGCGGGCTGCAGCAATACGGGCGATACGTCTGAAGCCTCTTCCGCTTCCTCTCATACGCAGATCGAAGTGGCCGCAGGCTACGAAAGATACGATGTGGGAGAGGCGCTCGACACCGTGACGGCAGGCTTCGGCGCGCAGATCGACACCGACGTCTATATGCCTTGGAACAATCTGACGGCAGACGAGGAAGCGATGCTGGAAAAACGCATCGCCGACATGAATCTTCAATTTACGCGAATTAAATTCTTTCCCGAATTTTTCGAGCGGGCAAACGATAACGACGATCCCGACGTATTCGACGCCGACGCGGAGGGGATCGATTTTTGACTCGACGGAAATGCAGGCGCTCTACAAGATTTTGGATATCTGTGAAAAATACGGGATCAACGTCGATTTAAGCTGGTACGGCTGTTATGCCTGGTTCGATTCGTACGACGGAAAGTACGACGGCAGCTGGCTGGGGTATTCGGACGAGATAACGATGCAAAAAAACTGGGTCACCGCGCCCAGAAAGACGGCCGAATTCGACGGCTTTGCCGAATACGCCGAAAACATTTACGTGGGATTGGATTATCTCATCAACGTCAAAAAATATACCTGTCTTTACGGCTTCAGCGTCATTGCCGAAATGTTTATGGACGATAAGGGCGTGATCAGCTGGGACGCCTATGCCGAATGCGTGAAAGGGATAGACGAAAGGCTGGAAAAAGAGGGGCTTCGGGATAAAATAAAGTTTTTGGGAACCTCGAACAGCGGCAACAATACAAAGTATTTCAAGGACGAACAGGCGAAAACAAAAGACTATTTCGATATTCTCGGCACGGGCAACTACAATTGGGATAACGACGACTACAACGAGAGTATGGAAACTTACTTTGCCGATATTATCGGGATCGCCCGCGATTACGGAAAACAGGGCTGGTACGTCGCCGAATTTTGTCAGGGAAAGCACTTCATCAACGCCGTGGATAAGGAAGATATCGATTGGTATGAAGCGGGCTTATATATTTCCCGTTTTGTAATCGCGGCCGCCTCCCAAGGCGCTACGATGCTCAATCATTACATTCTGGGAGATACCTGGTTTACAAACTCTTACGTGCATACCATGGGGCTTTGGGCCTATCGGGACAAAGGCTGGAAAGCGCACCCCGAATACTACTTCTACGGGCTCATCTGCAAATATACGGATATCGGCAGTAAGGTATATCCGATAAAATCGACGGACGACGTCTCCATGATCGCCTTTCAGCTGCCCGACGGCTCGTGGTCGTATATGATGGCCAACTGCGCAGGCGCAGCCAAAAAGGTGGCGGTGGTCAACGCCGTCTCGGACGGGCCGAAAAAGCTCGACGCTTATAAGGTTACGGAAGCGCTCATTCCGTCGGACAGAGCGGTGGAATTGCCCGCGGCTTACGACAACGTCGATGCGAGCGGCGGCGTGGCATACGTCACCTTGCCCGCGAACGGCTTCGTCGTGTTATCCGACAAAAAGTAACGGAAGCCGCGCGGCTTTTCTGCGGGTCGCAGAAAAATATGCCTGTCAAGCGTGGATTTCTATAAAAGGAAGGAAAACGAAATGAGAAAAAAATGGACGGCCGCAATACTTTCCGCGGCGTTGTGTTTCAGTCTCGTGACAGCTGTTCGGCCGATAGAAGCCGATGCGGCCGCGCTGCGGATCACCAATACGAAAACCTACGTCGGCAACCTCAATATGGCCCCCGCGCTCATTCAGCCGCTGACGTCGGCCTCCCTCTTGGAGGAATATGCCGATTACGAGCAGAATCTGCGCCCTTCCAACGTCATCGTCGAGATCGATCCCGCGCTTAACGTCCTTGGCGCCGACGGCGCGCAGATAGGTTCGCTCACAGAGGTGTATGAGACGGTTAAAGCCGAAGGCATGCTCTCCGTCGTGCGCGTTGACGACGCGGCGGAGGGGGAAGCGTTTTCGGCCTGGCTCGCCGAAAAAGACGTTTTCGATATAGCGGTGTTGTCCGACGACGCGGCTCTCGTCAAAAGCGTGAGGACGGCTCGTTCCAATATACGCGGCATCGTCGATTATTCGGGGAAAACCGCCGACAGTCTGTACGAATGGGTGAAGGAGGCAAACGAAGCGTACGCCAATGTGATCATGCTTTCGCAGTCGCAGGCGGACGCGGAAACCGTGGAATATCTGCATGCCCGTTTCAAGGCCGTTTGGGTGACGGAGGAAGAGTTTTCGGAGCTGAATGTCTATTCGTTGGTTTCGAGCGGCGCATATGGAATCGTAACCGATGGAGACACGCGGGAAATCTATAAATTTTACGACAATTATAAATCTAATTCCCTCGCACGCTCGTTTTTGACGATCGGACACAGAGGGGTGGGCAGAGGTTATCCCGAAAATAGCCTCGAGGGGTATAAGGCGGCTTATGAGTCGGGGGCTTCGGCGATAGAAATCGACATGAAGGTTTCCGCGGACAATCAGATTTTTATTCTTCACGACAACAATCTCGAGGAACGGACTACGGGCAGCGGCACTGCCGAAAATTATACGCTCGCGCAGCTGGAAAATTTTAAGGTCACGAAGGCTTCCGACGGCAGCGAGACGGGCATGGCCGCGGATATTCCCACGCTGGACGACGTGTTCGGCTATTTCAAAGACAAAGAGGATTTTGTAATCGTCTGCGAGATAAAAACGGTAAAGACAAACGTGATTAAACTGTTCGCCGAGAAGGTGAAAGAGTACGGCATGGAGGACAAGGTTGTGGCGATCGCTTTCAGCATGAATATGCTGGAGCTGATGAAAAACACCGAAGGCGCGTCGGGGATTCCTACCGCTTCCCTCAACACAATTTATCAATCTTCCGCCGCCGAAGATTTACAGACGCTGTGTCGGAACAATACGATCGTCAACGCAAAAAACGACCATATTTATTTTGAGGAACGCAATCTCAAAAACAGAGGCTTCCTGCTCTATTCCTGGACCTACGAAACGGCGGAAAGCGCGAGGAGCGCCATATCCAACGGCGTGCTGGGCGTAACCACCGACGCTGTAACGGCATTCGCCGATTATCAGAAGCGGATTCTTCCCAAAGGGGAGTATTCCGTGGCGGAGGGGACGGAGCTTTCGTCGGCGACGTTTAAGGCGGACGTCCTGAAATACGACGGAACGGTGGAGGAACGCGAGCTCGGCGTATTCAAATACGCCGTCAAAGGAGACTTTGCCGAAGCCATACTTCAATCGGTTTCGGACGGCTATATCCTTTACAGCGAGCCTATAAAAATCCAAATCGAAAAAGCCGAAAAGCCCGTCGATCCGCCCGACAGCGGTTCGGACGCGCCCTCTTCTTCGTCGGGGAACGCTTCGGCAAGCTCCGCTCCTTCGGCGGAAGCGCAGGGCGGCTGCAACAGCAGCGCGGGCGGAATGTGTGCTCTGTTGGTTTTATCGGGCGGTGCGTTGGCGATAGTCAGAAAAAGAAAATAAGCGGTGAAAAATCTGTGCGGACAGCATTACGGATCACAGGGAGAAGGTTATGAAAATAGGAATCATCACGGATTGCATGAAACGAAATACGCTTGCCGAGGCGCTTGCGGACGCCGCCAGGCTCGGGGCGGACGGGGTTCAGATCTACGCGACGACGGGCGAGTTTACTCCCGATACGCTCGGCGCGGAAGCGAAGGCAAAGTATAAAGCCCTTCTTTCGCAGCATGGCTTGGAGATTTCCGCGCTCTGCGGGGACATGGGCGGTTACGGCTTCGAGCGGGCGGAGGACAACGCTTTGCGCATAGAAAAGACGAAGCGGATCATCGACCTTGCCGTCGAATTTTCCGCGCGCGTCGTCACCACGCATATAGGCGTGATTCCCGACGAGAAAACCCATCCGCGCTATGCCGTAATGCTCTCCGCGCTCACCGAATGCGGAAGCTACGCCGCGGCAAAAGGGGTGACTCTGGCGATCGAAACAGGCCCCGAAAAAGCCAAAACGCTCAAGGCGTTTATCGAGGACACGGAGGGCGGCGTCGGCGTCAATCTCGACCCCGCAAATTTTACCATGGTGACGGGACAGGACGCTGTGGAAGCCGTTTCCATTCTTAAAAATTATATCGTCCATACCCACGTAAAGGACGGGCGCAAGCTCGACCCCGAGCTGAAGGCGGAGACGGTCTATCATGCGTTCGCCGTCGGGGGCGTGGCCGCGCTGAACGCCTGTAAAGGCTTTGAAGAACTGCCGATCGGACAGGGCGACGTGGATTGGAAGTCCTATATGAAAGCGCTCAGGGAGATCGGCTACGACGGATATCTGACGATCGAACGCGAAGCGGGCGACGCTCCTTTCGACGATATTCGTTCGGCGGTGAAATTTATTCGGAGCTTCGTATGATCGACGGCGAGAGAAGAAACGAATTAAAATCGGTAAACGAGTATATAGAAAGCAACAAGTCTCTCGTCAGGGAGCGATTCCGCGGGAAATATCATTTGCAGCCGCAAATCGGCTGGATGAACGATCCCAACGGGTTTGTTTTCTTCAAGGGCAGATACCATATGTTTTATCAGCTGCATCCCTATTCCGACAACGGCGGACTCATGTATTGGGGGCACGCGGTCAGCGACGACCTGGTTGTCTGGGAATATCTGCCCGTGGCGTTGGCGCCCGACGAAGCGTACGATGCGGACGGCTGTTGGTCGGGCTCGGCGATCGTTGTGGGCGACAGGCTCTATCTCGTCTATACGGGAAACTGCGAGCGGGGCGGAAAGAGAGTATCGACGCAAAATCTCGCCTATTCGGACGACGGCGTTCGTTTTTTCAAATACGCGGAAAATCCCGTGATCGGAGAAAAACAGGCCCCGCAGGGGACAAACCTTTCCGATTTCCGCGATCCGTATATTTGGAAACATGAAAATAGATATTATCTTTTGATCGCAACGGCGGAAGCGGGCGCAGGGAAAATACAGCTTTACGAAGCGGACGATTTGTTTCATTGGCGCTATAAAAACGTCTTTTTGCGCCGCTTTGGCTGCGGAGAATGCTGGGAGTGTCCCAATGTTCTCTCTTTTGAAGAGACGGATTTGTTGGTATGTTCCGCTCTGGCCTATCCGCACGGGAAATATGCGTTTTGGAATTGTAATTCCAACGTCTATGCGACGGGAAAGGTGGATTACGAAAGGGGCGAGATGAGTGCCTCCGATTTTTCGGAAATCGACGCGGGTCTCGATTTTTATGCGGCGCAGATGATTCGGGGCAAAGGCGGAACAAACATTATGTCCGCATGGATGAACGTGTGGCCTCGGCGGAACGTCACGTCGGAGCTGGGAGACGGCTGGGCGGGGAAGTTGATTCTGCCGCGTGAAGTGTCTCTCAAAAACGGGAAGCTTATTCAAAAACCCGTCTCGGCCGTCGAAAAGTACTATAAAGCTACCGTGCGCGTCACGGATGTGCTGGAGGGGACAAAGTCCTATGCAAACGTTTCGGGACAGGTCGTGCGATTAAAAATTTCGGCGGATATAAAGGAATCGGATCGTTTTTGCGTATCCGTATTCGCCGACGAAAAATATAAAACGGATATTTCGTACGATAAAAAAACGCGGCTGATAAAAGCCGATCGTTCGTACAGCGGTTATCCGATCACTGCGGGCGAAAAAGATAAATCGGAAGGCAGGGTGCGCTATGCGGAATATATCCCCGAAAACGATTTCCTGAAAATGGAAATATTTCTCGACAAGAGCAGCGCGGAAATATTTTTCGGGGAAGGAGAGCTGACGATGAGCCTGCTTTCCTATAACCCCGAACAGGCGGAGAAAATTATTTTTTCCTGCGAAGGAAAAGCAAAAATAACAATAGAAAAAAACGATTTCGTTTTTTAATAGATTTAATATCAGTTCAAGGAGAGTTTGAAACCATGAATAAAAAAATTTGCATTGCGGTCGTCGGCTGCGGGCGAATCGCTACCAACGCCCATTTTCCCGCCTTTAAGGCTCTTTCGGAGAGAGTGCGGGTAAAGTATGCCTGTGACGTCATCGAGGCCAAAGCACAGGCGAAGAAGGACGAATATCCCGATCTCGTCGAAAACGTCGTTACGGACTACAAGCTCGCGCTTGCCGACAAAGAGGTTGACGCGGTGTATGTCCTTACGCCCAACTACGCGCATTATACGGTTACTATGGACGCGCTGCGCGCCGGAAAACACGTCTTTTGCGAAAAGCCGATCACCGTCAATTATAAGCTTTCCCTCGAGATGGCCGAGGAAGCGAAAAAGCAGGGGAAGCTTTTGAATATCGGCGTCTGCAACCGCTACAATAAAGCGGTGGAAATGCTGGAACAGATGAACAGAAACGGAAAATTCGGCAATATTTATCACGTATATTGCTCTTTCAGAAGCTTCAGAAGTATCCCGGGGCTCGGGGGCGCGTTTACCACAAAAGCGCAGTCGGGCGGGGGCGTGCTGATCGACTGGGGCGTACATTTTCTCGATTTGATTTTATATATACTCGGCGGTGCAAAGCTGAAAACGGTGACCTGCGACGCCTATTCGGAAATGGCGAAGGACATGAAGGCGTATAAGTACAATTTTATGTGGGCCGAGGATACCAAGGACTTAAACGGTACCAACGACGTGGACGATTACATCGCGGGACATATCCGCACGGATAAGGCGTCGATTTCCTTCAACGGCGCATGGGCGCAAAATATCGCGCAAGACGAGATGTTTATTGATTTTCTCGGAGACAAGGGCGGCGCGAGGCTTTCTTACGGCGGACATTTTACCTATTACGGAACGAGCGAGGAGGGCGAGCTTGTCACCGTCAATTATAACTATAATATTCCCGATCATATGCTGTGCGAGGATCGTGCGTTTCTGGATGCGATAGAGAACGGAACGCATACCAAAACGCACATTGAAAATATTCTGGAATCGGCGAAGCTGCTCGACGCGCTTTATCAATCTGCAGAGAAAAAGGAAGAAATAAAGTTATAAAATCATGAAACACGGAATGATCATCATAGGCTTCGGCAACCAGGGCCAGTGGCACGCCGACAGCATACGGGAAAGGGTGCCCGAAATCTGGGTAATCGGAGCCTACGACATAAAAGAGGAGCGGGCGACGGAAATCGCAAAAAGAAATCTCAAGCGCTTTACTTCGCCCGCCGAAGTATGGGCATGCAAAGAGGCCGACGTCGTTCTCGTCTCCACGCCCAACAACTTTCATAAAGAGTATTGTATCGCCGCGCTCGAAGCGGGAAAAAACGTGGTGTGCGAAAAGCCCGTAACCATGAATTCGGAGGAGCTGGAAGAAATTCTTGCCGTCGCAAAGGAAACGGGGAAACAGTTCACCGTACACCAAAACAGGCGCTGGGACGCCGATTACCGCGTCGTAAAAAACATCATAGACAAAAACGTCGTGGGAAAGCCGTATTTTATCGATTCGCGTTTGTTCGGCTGCAAAGGGCTGCCCGGCGACTGGCGTAGCGCAAAGGTATCGGGCGGCGGAATGCTTTACGATTGGAGCGTTCATCTCATCGACCAGATGCTCGACCTGATCGACAGCGAGCCGGAAAGCGTTTTCGTCGATGCGGTAAAGGTGCGTTTTCCCGAAGTGGACGACTGCAATAAAATACTCGTCAAATTCAAAAACGGCGTACGTTATCAGATTGTGGTGGACAGCTGGTGCTATATCGGCGAAAACAGATGGCATATCTGCGGAGACGACGGCACGGCGGTCGTTCCCGTATGGGGAGACGTCAAGGGCAAAATCATCAAGGCGAATATAAAAGAAATAGGTTGGGAGGAGGGTTTTGTATTCACCTCCAACGGCAGATCGAGCACTATGGCCCCCCGTCCCGTAGAAAAGCTTCAGACATTCGACGCTTCCGTGCCTGAGATTCCTCCCTGGGAAGAATTTTATCATAATTTCACGGCGTCGATCGAGGGCAGGGACAAACCGATCGTCACTCACGAGCAAATAAGGCTGGTCATGAAAGTTTTGGATGCGTGTTTCCGTTCGATGGAGAGCGGAAACGCGGAAAGGGTATAGGCAGGGAAGCGACGAGCAAAAATTAATTTATATCGATGGTATCGTTTTTCAAAAAGTTCCCATACTGTGGATATGGAAAAGGATAAGAAACCGAAACTTACGGAAGAGACGGAAACTTTGTTTGAGGACGCGGCTTGCGCTAACGAATGTACGGGACTGATGCAGGGAATGCCCATCGACGAAGCGGATAAGGAAAGCTACGGCGAGATCTTCGATTACGGCGTCGAAGCCGGCTCGGACGAGGTGCATGCGGACCACGTGCAAAAGCCGAACGAGAAGCGCGGGATTGCCTTGGGCGATCCGAACGGAAAACCCGCAAATAAAAGCAAATAAAAGGCAAGACAAAAAACACTCCTTGAAACCCAAGGAGTGTTTTTTCATTATGATAGCCGATAAAATTCATGGTTAAACGAACATATGTAAAAAACGGCGATAAAGAAAGGAATTGACATTGTATTTCGTACATGTTATAATACAAAAAAGAACGTTACATTTTTGCGGCGCTTAAACTTATAAACCTGAAAATACGGTTAAAAACTGCTGAATGAGGAGAATGCTATGAATTGGGAGCCTTGGACGGGCTGTTATAAAATCAGTGACGGCTGCGCAAATTGCTATTTTTACGGCCCGCGTGCAAAACGGTACGGCCAAAACAAAGTAGAAAAAACGGATAAATTCGATTGGCCGGTCAGGAAAACAGCAAAGGGCGAATACAATATATCAAAGGCGGAAAAATCCTTGCAACCTGTTTTGCCACCGACTTTTTTCTCCCCGAAGCGGACGAATGGCGAAAGGAATCGTGGGCGATGATAAAGGAAAGGCAGGATATAGACTTTTTGATTTTGACAAAGCGAATCGACCGTTTCCCCGTCTCTCTTCCCTCCGATTGGGACGGCGGATATGAAAACGTCAATATCGGATGCACCGTCGAAAATCAGAAATCGGCCGATTACAGGCTCCCTCTTTTTTTATCCTATCCGATAAAGCGGCGGTTTATCGCCTGCGCGCCGCTTTTGGAGGCGATCGATTTAACCCCGTACCTTCATGGGGTGGAGCACGTTACGGTCGGCGGGGAAACGGGACGGGAAGCGAGAGAATGCGATTATGATTGGGTGCTCGATATCCGTAAACAATGCATAGAAGCAAAGGTAACCTTTTGGTTCAAAAATACCGGCTCGTTTTTTAAGCGCAACGGAGCGGTGGAAAAAGTAAATCCGTTTAAGCAGACAAGTATGGCGAAAGAGCTGAAGATAGATATTTTGGACGGAAAAAGGTTGTTTTGAGGGGCCGTTTGTTTTATAAATCGGAATTAAAAAGCGAGCATACACATGGAGCATGATTTTATAAATTTAACGCCGGAAAATCTGGCAAATGAGCATTTATGTTGCATTATCCGCAGCAAAAGCGTTCATGCGGGAATCGAAGCGAAGCGGCAATGGCTTTCGGAGCGCTTGAAGGAAGGCCATGTTTTTAGAAAGCTAAATGAAAAAGCTACGGTTTTTATCGAATATGCGCCCCTTGAAGCGGCGTGGGTTCCCGTCGTAGGCGACAACTATTATTATCTGTATTGCCTTTGGGTCGAGGGCCGCGAAAAGGGGAAGGGGTATGGAAAAGAATTGATGGAATATTGCCTGGCAGACGCCAAGGCAAAGGGCAAATCGGGGATTTGTATGCTTGGGGCAAAGAAGCAGAAGCACTGGCTTTCGGATCAATCGTTTGCGAAGAAGTTTGGTTTCGAGGTTGCCGATATTACCGATCAAGGATATGAATTGCTTGCACTTTCTCTGGACGGAACAAGGCCGAGGTTTGCAAAAAATGCGAAGAGCGGAAATATTGAGAATAAAGAGCTGACGATTTATTATGACATGCAATGTCCCTATATCTTTCAAACCGTCGGGCAGATAAAGCTGTATTGCGAACAAAATAATATTCCCGTATCTTTGATCCAAATAGATACGCTGCGGAAAGCAAAAGAATTGCCCTGCGTTTTCAATAACTTTGCGGTGTTTTATAAAGGAAATTTTCAAACGGTAAATTTGTTGGATACAACCTCCTTAAAGACGTTGCTCAAAAAATGAAATACTGAAAAATAAACAGCCTTCTCCGGATCCGGAGAAGGCTGTATGCTGTCAGGCGGCGGCGACGTCCAGCCGTTTGACGGAAAGGGTAGCGTTGGCATTGCCGCTTACCGCTGCGTCGAGTCCGGCGGGCAGGGTATTGAGTACCGCCATCGCCAGATCGAGGACGCTTCCCGCCGTAAGGTGGACGATTGTAGAGCAATTCAACCGGCCGTCATAGGCGAGTGTGGTTGTATTGTCGATAGCCAAAGTCTGCACGGCACGCGTCTGCGTAATCGGCGTCCCATTATTTCGGACCACCGCCGCAACGTCTACCGCGCGATTGGTATTGACCAATAAATTGTAGTTGATTTCGTAGTCGCCTTCATTTTGAATGGTGAGCTGGTTGGTACCGGCCGTCACATTTTTCATGGGCATCAAAGTGTTCAATTGCAGCCGCACATACGCGTTGACCGCTGTAAAGGCGAGCAGCTGGGTCGAACTGTTATACATTCCGCCGTAGGCGGCAAGCCCCGCGCTCGAAGCGCCTGCGGGACCCGGTTGGCCTTGGGGCCCTTGGGGGCCTTGTGCACCGGTAAAGCCCCTCGGACCTCTCGGCCCGGGTACGCATACGAAACAGGGTTGCGGACAACAGCAGTCGTTCCAACAGGGAACGCCATATAATTCGCACATAGTTTTTCTCCTTTGTAAGGTATGAGCGAGAGTCGCTCATTTCAATATATGGAATAATACAAAAAGTTGTGAAATCCGCTGCTTCCGGAGCGGGATCCAGCGAGCGTTTTGCATATTTCCTATAGATTGAAGGGAGACTAAACATGTGCTGAAAGGAATTTTTAAGAGAAAAACGAAGAGGCATTTTTTTGAGATAACCGTCGCGCAAGACCTCAAAAAAATTATTTATAATTGCTTTTCATCTGCTTTATATACCGCGTCGGGGAGCAGTTGAAAACTTTTTTGAATTCGATGGCGTAATTTTTCGGGTTTTCCCAGCCCAACATGGAAGCGATATCTATAATTTTCATATTGCCCAACAGTTTGCAGGAGTAGATCACTTTGTTTTTATTATGATAGCTGATGATGGAGGTGCTGAAATACTTACGGAACATTTGAGAAACATATCCGTGCGTATAGCCCGTTTTGGCGACGATTTCTTCCACGGATAAATTGATGTAATCGAAATAGGTAAGGTGCAGATAGAGATCGTTCAGCCAATCGGGGACCGAAGTGTTTCCGGTTATTTTTTCTTCGATGAACTTGCTCAAAAGCTCGGCGATAATCGTTTTGTGCAATTGAGAAAGATTGCGCAGCGGTTCTTTATTTGTATAATTTACATTGTTGAAAATGGCCGATTTATCGGTAAGGCTGTTAAAGCCGTTGACCGTCAGCGTGGTTTTGAAAGGCTCTTTCCTGTTCATCAATTCCTCATAAAATCCCTCGCCGATCGCGGAACAGATTTTTTTCATTTCATTGACCGTGCAGAAATAGTCCCGATAAATACAGTCTTTACCGGAGAAGCCGATTTTATGATATTCGTTGGGACGGATCAGCAGCAAGGTACCTTGTTTAAGAAGCTCCATCGCCGAGCCGTTGAGCGAATGTCTGCAATTGCCGTTGAGCACCAGCACAAATTCGAAAAACGTGTGGCGGTGAGCCGGTTGGTCGGGACAATAAATATTCAGCCTGGTAAAAGGGTTGGGGGAAATGATGTCTTCGTCCAATAAATTTATCATACCACTATTTTATATCACTTTTCGTCTAAAGTCAAGTTTATTGAAAAAAGAATACCAAAATGGCCGTTAAACGGGGAAAATATAAAAAAACGGTGTTTGTAATTAAAAAAAAGGGTTGCGCAGTAAAGGGGATAAAGGTACAATATAAATATAAAGGCACAGATAGTTCAGAGATTTTTGTTTTGGAGGAAAATATGAATAAATTGCTGGCAAAGCTGACGGCGGCATTGATGCTTTTTAGCTTGTGTTCCTGTTCGACCGCGGAGGAGACGGATAACCCCATAGGCTCGAATGCCGTTTACGACGTACTCGGCATGGGTAAAATCCCTGTCGGTATGTGGGTTACGCCTCCCGACGGCTATCGGACGGAAGATGCGTTCAGGCTCATTTCCGAAAGCGGTATAAACGTCGTAAACGGCTTCGGATATTCCGAAGATACCGACGAGGAAGTAAAGACGGTGCTCGACTGCTGTCAGAAATACGGCTTAAAGTACTTATACAGCAGCCTTTCCATCGAGGAGAGCATAAAGAGCTATAAGGAAAACCCCGAGGCGGAACTCATCTCCTCGGCGATGGAACAGATCGATAAATTTGCCGGTCATCCGGCATACGCGGGACAGCTTTTTATCGACGAGCCTTCCGTGAGCTATTTCGATACGTTAAAGGAGTATATCACCGAGTATAAAAAGCGGCACTCGGACAAACTGTGCTATGTAAATATGCTTCCCTATTACGCCCTTGCGGGAACGGGCAGCTCGCGTTACGAGGACTACGTGGATACCTGGATAGATAAAACCTCTCCCGCCTTTTATTCGTACGACAGTTACCCGTTGATCGATTACGATCCCACACAGGAAGGCTATCGGGCGGAAATGGAAGATTTTTATTACAACCTCGATCTGCTTCGCGCAAAGACGCTGGAAAACGGAATTCCGCTCTGGACGTTTGTGGCGACGCTCGGTTATCAGCATGCGTCCGAGCCAAACCGCCGCGAACCGACGCGGGAGGAACTGCGCTGGCAGGTGTTTTCCAACCTTGCGTTCGGCGCGAAGGGGCTGCAATATTTCTGTTATTGGACGCCGTCGCAGGATTCTTACGGGGAAGCGATGGTGACGCGCGGCGGAAAGCCTACCGAGAGGTACGATTACGTCAAGGAAGTAAACGCCGAGTTTGCGTCTTATGGCGACTTGCTGTTAAACAGCGACGCCGTCGGGGTGATGATCAACGATTACAGGCGCGACGGATACGATATTTATTCCACGCCGCTGACGAAATTCGGAAAGATCGAAAGCGTGGAGGGCAACCGCTATGTGATCGGGTGTTTCAGCGATAAGGATACGGGAAAAAAGAGCGTTTTGATTTCGCCGACCACGCCGCGCGACGACGTGGAAATTACGTTGAACATGTCGGGCAAGACAAAGAGCGTAATCGCGTATATCGGCGGCGAGAAAACTACGCTTGAGGTCAAAGACAATAAGCTGACGCTGAAAATTGACCGCGGCGACGCCGTATTTATTCAGTTATAATGAAAAAGGAGATAAAAAAGATGAAAAAAAGAATTTTTTCTATCGCGCTGACAGCGGTTCTTGCTCTACCCTTGGCTCTTGCGGGCTGCGGCGACGGAAAACGGGGGATAGACGAGACGAAAACCCAGCTTTACGTCGGGGTATATGACGGCGGACTCGGCACGGACAGCGTGTATTCCCTGGCGAAGCGCTTTGAGGAAAAATATGCGGAGCACTCTTTTCAGGCGGGAAAAACGGGGGTGGAGGTAATCGTTACTCCGTCCGCTTATTCCAATACGATGGCGGATACGATCGCGGATTTGGAGGAGGAGGTGTTTATCGGCACCGCGGCCAGCGCCAATTATCTGGCGAAAAAGGGACTGCTCGCGGATATCAGCGACGTTTATAATAAGCCTCTCAATTATGATTTCGTAACGGGGGAGACGGACCCCTCGCAACCCGATATCAAACCGAAGGATAAGATCCGCAGCGACCTCAAATACTATTATCTCAACGACGAAGACAATAAATATTACGGCTTTCCCGGAGCTACGTCGTTTTACGGCCTGGTTTACGATATAGAGCTGTTCGAGGAAGAAAATCTCTATTTTGCAAAGGACGGAGGGTTTGTCAAATCGGTTTCCGATGTCCGTTCGGCGGGGCCCGACGGAAAGCTTGAGACGGAGTACGACAACGGCCTGCCCGCGACGTTTGACGAGTTTTTCGAGCTTTGCGATAAGATCGTTTCCCTCGACATGACGCCCGTGATGTGGGGCGGCACCGTTCAGGAATATATGAGCAGTCTGTTGACCGCGATCGCCGCCGATAACGACGGCAAGGAACAGACCGAGCTCAATTACAATTACGAGGGCGTGGCGGATACCCTGGTCGCCTCTCTCAACGGCGATACTCCCGTACTCGGCGCGGCGGAGACGATAAACGCGAGAAACGGATATAAGCTGTACCGACAGGAAGGCAGATACTATGCCCTGAAATTTTTGGAAAGGCTGGTTTCCAAGCCCGAATATTATAACGCAAGCGACGCGACGAACACCGCGTTTGCGCATACGGACGCGCAGGACGTTTATCTTACGTCGAAGTATTCGAAAAGCCGCAAACGCACGGCGATGCTGGTAGAGGGAAATTGGTGGGAGGCCGAGGCGCGCGGCACCTTCCTCGATATGGCGGCGGAACACGGCGACAAGGATTCTATGGAGCAGAGGCGGTTCGGAATGCTGCCTTTGCCCAAAGCTACGGTAGATAAGGTGGGCGAACCTTATACCTTCCTCGAAAGGTGCGTCGGAGACGGGTTTGTCAACGGAAATATCGAGGAGTACAAGAGGGATTTGGCAAAAAGCTTCGTTCAGTTTATGTTCACGGACGAATCCTGCCTCGAATATCTGCAAATCAACAGCATCTGTATGCCCATCAATTTCGACCTTGGAGACGCCTATTCCACGCTGACGCCCTGGGGCAAGAATATGTACGATCTCATGCAGAACGCCGTGACGGCCACCATGTACAGCAAGAGCAGGATCATGCAGAATTATTCCACCGAGCTTTGGTATTCGCCCAATCTCTGGCTGTCGAAAATCGGGGGCTCCACTTATACGTATCCCTCTTTTGCGATGATCAATAACGGCGTGTCGGCAAAGGACTATTTCAACGGCTTGCAGAACTATTGGAGCGAAGATGCCTGGCTGAAAAAATTCACTGATATTTAATATCGAAAAAAGGAGAACGGTATGTCGGCGACAAATACCCGTCTGGCGAAACGGCGCACCCGCGATATGATCTTTTTTGCCTGTCTCGTGGCGCTTCCGCTGTTGCATTTCTTTATATTTTATATCTGTGTCAACTTCAATTCCATTTTATTGGCGTTCAAAAGCTATGATTCCGAAAGCGGATATCAATGGGTGGGATTACAAAATTTCAAAAATTTATTTTCCGATTTCAAGACGCTTACGCTGTATAAGTACGCCTTAAAAAATTCGCTGTTGGTCTTTTTTGTCGGGACGACGGTTTCAACGGTTTTGGCGCTTTTCTTTTCCTATTACATTTATAAAAAGACGACGCGGATGACGAAAGTGTTCAAGGTTTTGTTGTTTATGCCCAGCATTATCCCCGCGATCGCTATGGCCACAATGTTTAAGCAGTTTGCTGAAAACGCGGTTCCCGCCCTGGTCGGTACGATTTTCCACAAAGAGATACAGGGGCTTATCCAAAACCCGTCCACGACGATGGGTACGATTATTTTCTACAACGTCTGGATCGGCTTCGGGGTAAATCTTTTATTGTATCTGGGCGCGATGAACAATATTTCCGATTCCGTTTCGGAAGCGGCGCAGCTGGACGGCGCAACGTTTTTTTCGGAGTTTTTTTACATCACGCTGCCTTCTGTTTTCGGGACGATACAAACTTTATTGGTCGTTTCCATCGGCGGTATTTTCATCAATCAGGCAAGCTTGGTTTCCTTTTTCGGGACGGGCGCGGAAGAATCGTTTTTTACCGTCGGGTACTACCTTTACAAAGAGACGGTGCGTATTTCTCTCGGTACGTCCGACGCGGGATTGCCGCAGCTTGCGGCGTTCGGTCTGCTGCTGACCTTCGTTACGGTTCCCATCGTTTATCTATTTAACTGGCTGACGAAAAAATTCGGCCCGAGTACGGAGTATTGATATGGAAAAAAATATAAAAGCCCGCAAGCGCGGATTTTCCGTTTTGTCTTTACTCATTCTCCTGTTGCTTCTGCTGTACGTCGTATCGCTGCTCGTGCCGTTGGGCTGGGCGCTGATGACGTCGCTGAAAGGGAAGCTGGACTATATCGACAATCCTTTCGGCCTGCCGAAAAAGTGGCTGTTTTCCAACTATAAGACGGCGGCGGAATACTACGCCTCCCAAATAATCGATAAAAACGGCCCGCGGATGGTGCAGATAGGGGAAATGCTGGTAAACTCGCTGTTGTTCGCCGTCGGTTCGTCGTTTCTGGGGACGCTGGTTACCTGCGTGATGGCCTATGCTTCGTCGCGTTTCGACTTCAAATGCGGAAAACTCATCTACGGCATCGTGATCGTGACGATGGTTCTGCCCATCGTCGGAAGCCTGCCTTCTGAAATACAGATCACCAAAGCGTTGGGAATCTACGACTCTATGATCGGAATGTGGATTCTCAAATCGGGATTTCTCGGCATGCACTTTCTGATTTTTTACGGCATGTTCAAGGCGATGCCCAAAGATTATTCGGAAGCGGCGTATGTCGATGGAGCAAATAATTTTACCGTCATGGTCAGGATTATGTTTCCTCTGGCGCGCAATACGTTTCTGACGATCATGCTGATCAAGTTTATCGATCTTTGGAACGATTATTATATGACGATGCAGTTTATGCCGAATATCAAGACTCTGGCGTTCGGGCTGTACGAATACAGCCAATCCTATAAACCCGCCATATCGAGCACGCCCATGAAGCTTGCGGGGTGCTGTATCCTTGCCGTTCCCGTACTCGTTTTGTTCCTTTGCTTCCACGATCGGATCATGGGAAACATTTCTATGGGCGGAATCAAAGAATAATATCGGGAGGAAAACGAGATGAAAAAAATATTGACTATCCTTATAGCCCTCGTGTTGTCGCTGCCCGTATTCGCTTCGTGCGGACAGGTCAGCCTTACGCTGGACGAAACGAGTATCGAGCTTGTCATGTACGAGGAATACGAGCTTCAGTTTAAGGTAAAGGGCGCGAAGAAGGACGACGTTTTATGGGAATCGTCCGATTCGAAAACGGTGCTCGTGCAGAACGGGAAAATCACGACCTTGCGCGTAGGGAACGCGAAGGTAACGGGGACGCTCGGGGAAAACAAGGTTACCTGCGACGTGCTCGTCCGCCGCAACAAGGTCGGCAGGGCCTTAACGCTGAGCGAAAGCGAGCTGACGCTGGAGATCAGGGAGAGCAAAACCGTAACGGCGACCTTTAAGGAAAGCGGCGAGGAAAAGCAGACGGCTATCGTTTGGGAATCCTCTTTGCCGAACGTCGTTTCCGTAGATGCCGACGGAAAAATAACGGCGCTTGCGCGCGGAAACGCGATCGTTTCGGCCTATACGCGGTATAAAGGTCAACGGTTTGTAAAAGAGGTGGCGGTGCGTTCGACGTTTACGAAAAGCGCGGCGGAGGAGCTTCGCTTCGAGGAGCAGAACCACGGCGCCTCGTCGTTGACCGAATTGGGCGCCGAAAAGACGGAATACGGCTTTGCCGACGGGGATAAGGCTTACAAATATCAAACGGAGGGAGGCTTCGACTCCCGCATCTTTGTGGCGGGCGCGTACGAAAACGGCAATCAGCCGTTATACGACCGTTTGATATTCAAGCTCAAGTTTACGGAAGCCCCCGCCTCGGGAACCAGCCTGTGGCTTGCGAATTATAAAAAATCCGTGAAAGGCATGAGCAATCTCGTGACGCAGGACAACTGCTTTCTCTTTTACGACGGGGAAGGAAAAATTGCAAAAAGCTTTGACGCGGCGGTTCTCTATACGGTCGTCGTCAATCTGAAAAAAGCGGGGAACGGCGTTGAAAAAGACGGGCAGAAAGTATATGAATACGGCTTTGCCTTCAATGCGCCCGCTACGGCGTACGTCGGCGGCGCGGTGCTCTGTTCGGAGGATTACTTTATAGACGCCTACGGCTTCGAGCCGGCGCAGGAGCTGCCCGAGCTCAACTATATTTTCGCCGAAACGGGCGGCGGGCTCGACGTCGGCGTGGCCGAGCTGGACGAATTCGACAAATATTGGGTGACGTACTCCTCGGGCACGAGCGGCGCCTGGGATAACGCAATATGGGCGGACCGCGTGGCGATCGGGGGCGTTACCTTCTCCAATTACAGAAAATATTCGTATATGCGTATGGACATCATGTTTACCGACGTCGGCTTCCGCGAAATTATGATCTGGACGGGCGGCGTCGCGATTAAATACAGCCCGCAGGGGATTGCCTCCTCTACCGAAGGCGAGGTAGGAGAAGACGATATCAAGGTGTATTCGGGCGAAGAGGACGTGACGGGAACACCTTTGAATGTGAATAAGGTCTATACGTTCAGGATCAGGATTCAGCGCGACAATCTTGAAAATGTGGCGTTTGGCCTGAGCGTCAACAGCGCGACGGCGGACCCCGTCTATCTGGCCAATCCCGCGTTTACCGACTATTGAGGACGATATGGTTTTTGAAAAAGCACAATGGATATGGTTGAAGCACCCGGCTTCCGACGTAAACGAATATGCGGATTTTACGGCGGCCTTTCCCGCCCGAACCGACGGAAAGACGACGCTGCGCATTTGCTCGAAATCCGATTACGCCTGTTTTTTGAACGGCAGATTTATCGGGTTCAATCAATTTCCGGATTTTCCCGACCGAAAGGTTTATGACGAATACGATATTTCGGAATATCTCGTCAAGGGCGAAAATCTCCTTGCCGTGCTCGCGCTGAGCAAAAATTACGATACTTCGTCGCATATCAAAAACGGAAAAGGAATTATTTTCGAAATAGAAAGCGGCGGGGAGACTATACTTGCTTCAGATGCGCACGTGTCGTCGCGTCTCTCCGCGACGTATCGTTCGGGGCCCGTTCCGTTGGTGACGGGGCAGCTCGGAATGTCGTTCGCCTACGATTTCAACGGCACGGACGGCTGGACGGAAACGGGGCGGGGGGAAGGCTTTACGGAAAGCGTCGTCAGCGATCGGAAAGGGAATTTTGTTCCCCGACCCATAAAACGGCTGGACGTTTCCGAAAAAATTCCTTTCCGCGACGTGGGCGGCGGACTTTACGACGCGGGACGTGAATGTGTTGGATATCTCTTTTTCGAGGCGGAAAGCGACGCCGAAAAGGAATTGACCCTCTCTTACGGCGAACATATCGTTGACGGCGGCGTCCGCCGTAAAATTCACTCCCGCGATTTTTCCGTTCGGTTTCGCTTGAAAAAGGGAAGAAACATTTTTCGGGCCTACTTTCTCCGCTTCGGATTGAGATACATACAGCTCGACAGAACGGATATTACCGTAAAAGAAATGGGCATTTACGGGGCAAAATATCCCGTAGAGCACGTCCCTTATGCGGGAAACGGAATCCCCCGCGAAATTTACGATACGGCGGTCTATACGCTGGAATGTTGCATGCACGAGCATTATGAGGACTGTCCCTGGCGCGAGCAGGCGCAATATACGATGGACAGCAGAACGCAGATGCTGTGCGGATATTACGCTTTTGGGGAGACGGAAATGGCGGCGGGCGCACTGCGGACGATGGCGCACCGCCTGACGGCGCAAGGCGTTTTTCCGATTACTTCTCCGTCGGCCACTCAGCTTTCCATTCCCTCGTTTTCCCTTATCTATCCGCTCCTTCTGCGGGAGTATTACGAGTTTTCAAAGGATGCGTCCGTCCTTGAAGACGTTTATGAAAACACGAAATCGGTGATAGAGCATTATATATCCGCACGGATCGACGGATTGCTTCCCTCGCTTGCGGAATGGAATTTCTTCGAGTGGGAAAACGGACTCGACAACGCCTCGGAGATTTCCGTACAAAGGTATAACGAAAAACTGTTTTCTTTGCCCGTCAACGCATTTTTTATAAACGCGCTCGAAAATTTCGCGTTTGTTTCGGAAGCTCTGAAAAAGGACGGGGAAGCCTACCGTCTGTTGGCGGAGGAGACCCGCCGTAAAGCGCACGACGCATTTCTCGGGGAAAACGGTTTGTTTTATACCTACAGCGAAAACGGCTTGAAAAGCAATTTAAGCGAATACAGCCAGGTATTTGCGCTCTACGCCCGCATTGCGGAGAAAAACGAGCGCAACAGGCTGCTCTATGAGCTTACGCACGAAAACGAATTGGTTCCGCTTACCGTCAGCAGTTATATTTTCAAATACGAAGTGCTTTTTTCTGAAGGCGGTTACGAGGACTACATCGCAAGGGACGTTTCGGAAAAGTGGGGCTATATGCTGAAACGGGGCGCCACGACGTTTTGGGAGACAATCAAAGGCGAAGCGGATTTCGAGGGCGCGGGAAGCCTGTGCCACGGCTGGAGTGCGGTTCCCGTCTATGTGGCGTGGAAATTGCAAGGAGGGAAAGGATGACCGGAAAATTTATGTCGTTGTGTCTGGCGGCGTTGGCGGGGATTTCCGCCGCTCCGTTATCGGTGCCGTCGGTTTCCGCCGTGGCGGAGCCTGCGGGCGGGATATCCGTTACGGAGCCCGCGGGAGAGCATTATTATGTGGATAAAATCGATTCTGCGGGAATTGTCGGGCAGCGTTCGGACGTTTATAATATTTCACTGCTTACCGAGGATATTTCCCAAACGGGAGATACCTCCCGCGCGGTGTTCGGAAGCAATGCGGGCGCGACGGAAAGTTATATCGATTATACGCTGAACGATCAGGATACTGTCGTCGCGTATCTTTACGAAACCGTTTTGCCCGGAAACGCGTGTCCCGAAGGAATAAAGCTTCCGAAGTTTTCCCTGTTGAATACCAACTGGGAGGTAAACGCTTCGGAAACGGAGATAGAGGAGGGGCGGTACGCTTCGCCGACCCGTTATACGAGGATACGGCTCACCTATCGATTGGACGAAGCCGTCAGCGGCAAAACGCTTCGGATTCACCTTTACGAGCAAGGGGAAAGCGCCGCTTTACAGCTTGGCCGTGTGGAAATTTACAACAGCGCGGAGACGGAAAGAAAAGTCCGTTATGCCGAAAGCGGAGCGTTTTCGGTTTCGGGCTGGATTACGCCGCAGGACGTCGGGATCGGAGAAATGAGCGACACGGTGGATTTTGAAAACGCCATGGCGAATATGGCCGCGTCGGGCATCAATTTCAGCCTTCCCAACATCTGGGAAGGGGATACGCTGTTTTACCGCCAAAGGCTCGTTTACACCTGCAATAAGCTCGGTATGCAGACGCTCGTTTACGACGCGGATCTGATACGCTACCTGGCGGGCGCGTCTTACGACGAGGCGACGGCGTGGCAAATGGTGGAAAGCTATGCTTCGGAGGCGAGCTTTGCGGGACATTTTATCATGGATGAGCCTAACGGAGAGCAGCTTCAGAGGCTGAAGCTGGCAGCCGAGCGCTACAGACGGCTTTTGCCGGGAAAGATATTTTACGTCAATCTGTTTCCCGATTATGTGAGATCCGATTACGAGGTTTATCTCGACGAATATTTCGATACGGTCGGCGGAGACAGGATTTCCTACGATTATTATGTCTTGCAGGGACATTCCGCTTCGGAATATAACATGAAGACGACGCATTTGCGCAATCTGGATACGGCGGCGAAGAAGGCGAAGGAAAAGGGCGCCGCGCTCTATACGATTATCGCTTCCACGGGCCACATGAACGAGTGGGACGGCGTATATTTAAGGAACATCGAAAGCAAGGCGGATCTCGGCTTTCAGGCGTATTCGGCAATGGCTTACGGGATTAAGGGGCTTACCTGGTTCACCTATCTTTCAATGGACGACGGAAGATACGGCGAACAGCCCGGAATGTACGACAAGTACGGCAATAAGACGAAGGTTTACGATTACGTCAGCGAACTAAATGCCGACATCCGTGCGTTCAGCGACGTTTACTGTAGCTACGACTGGACGGGAACGATGCTGGTAGAGGGGACGAAAGACGGCGAAAACGAAAATTTTGCCAACGTAGCTTCTCCGCTGCGCAGTCATCGGGCCGTGACATCCATAACCGCCGATCACGACGTGATCGCGGGGACGTTTTTTGACGGAACAAGCGACGCGCTTCTGCTGGCAAGCTATGGCGATCCGTCGTTTGGCTTTATGCCCGACGTCACCGTGACCTTTGATAAACCGTATCTGCTTACCATCTATGCGAACGGGACGAAAAAAGAAGTGCGTATGAACGGCAGGGAATATACGTTTCATCTCGGTTGCGGCGGAGGCGCCTTTGTGGAATTAAAGCCTCTTGCCGAACAAGGAGAAAATTCTGCTGCCTCGACGGAAAACGAAACGGGGTTGGGAAACGCGGAAACGGGCGGCTGCTCTGCAAATTCGGGCATGGCGCCTGCAGGAATTGTATTACTCGGAACGGTCAGCGCAATGCTGAAAAAGAATGATAGATAAGGAGATAAAAAGATGAAAACAAGACAAAAGTTGTATGTTGCGGCAGCGGCTTTACTCGCGGTATCGATGGTCGGAGCGGGCGGCTTCGCTTCGATAAGAGGCGCGGCGGAGGTGCCGACGGTCACCGACGAATGTTCTCAGATCGGCGGAGAGGGCGCAGTGACGGCGGATATCTACGGAATGGCGCTTCAGTCGGGAGACGTGGGGTTTGGAGCGGACGGAAGATATACGACGGCGAAAGCTCCCTCCGCCGCACCTACGGCGGAAACCTTATGGGACGCGGAATATGCGTATGCGCAATATACCGTAAGCGGACAAAACCTCGTTACGGTTACGGCGGACGTCGTGCCTTCCGCGGCGGGTATTTTAGCTCCCGTGATGTGCTACGCCCAAAACGGCGGCGGCGCTTTAGAGGTAAACAACACGGTCAAAATGACTTCCTCCAACTGGACGAGAATCAGCTATACGTATATTCTCGGAGAGGGAACGGAATGGATCCGTATTATCCCCACCGCGTATAATGCCGAGGACGAAAGCGTGGCTACCTGGATGCAGCAAATCACCAAAGTGGAAATAAAATACGTCTCGGAACTGCCCCCGAAAGACGAGGAGAAGGCCGCGCCCGTTTATACCGACATCTGTAACGGAAATCTTGTCGAGGGACAGAGAGCGGACGTTTACAACGTAAAGGTTAACGGCGACAAATCGGGAGAAATCGGAGACGGCGACAGAATTTTATTCGGAGAAAATCCAGGGGCTTTGGAAAGCTATATCGAATATAACCTAAAGGGGCAGGACACGGTGGCCGTAACCGCCTATGAGGAAATTTTAGAAAACAACCAACGCCCCGAAAACGCCACTACTGTGAAGTTTTCATTATTTGACGGAGCTACGTGTAAAGTGTGGGAAGCGGAGGCCACAAAAGTCGATGTGGAGCTCGGAGATTATGCGGCAAAACGTTGGACGAAGCTCACGTTTTATTATATTCTGGACGACGTCAGCGACGAAAAAGTCCGCGTTCATATTTATAAGCCCGCAGAAGGGCAGAGCGAAATTCAGCTCGGGCGGGTGGATATTTACGACAGCCATACCGCGGAGCTGACGAAACTGCACGCGAAGCAGGACGTGGAGAGATATTCCTTCTTAAAGGGGCAGGCAAATTACAGCACCGACAAATGGAACGCGCTTCAGGACATCATGACTGCGGCTTTGGTAAGCATCGACGAGGCGGAAGCTTCCGCCGTGGAAGGGATCGTAACGAAAGCCAAAGCGGACATGGACGCCGTCCTCACCTCCGCGCAGGAATTTGAGGCTAAAAAGACAGACAAAAAACAGGAAATCGCCGATTATGCGGCCTCGAAAAAGGAAAGCGAATATACGGCCGAAAATTGGAAACTGATTCAAGACATTGTAAAAGATGCCTGCAAAAAAATTGACGAGGCGACGGGTGAAACCCAGGTCAATAACGCCGTTTTAGATGCAAAGAGCGCAATAGACGAAGTTGCGAAAAAACCCGCTGACAGCTCGGGAGCAGACAGCGGAAACAGCGAAAAATCCGAAGCTGCAACGGGGTGCGGCAGTTCGGTCTCCGCGATCGGGCTTCTGGGCATCGGCTTGCTCGGCCTGGCCGTCGCAGGCAAAAAGAGAAGATAAGCAGGAAGGTGGAAAAAGACGTCCCGCTCCGTCAGAAATTTTTGAAAAGGATCATTATGTAACAAAGAAAAAGACGGACTAAATGAAATGCCCCCCAAAAATTGGACAAAGGAATAACTAAATAGCTAGTGAACGAGTTCGGTACTGTAGCGGACTCATTCCTTTTAGAGTGAGATATCCTCTCGTTGTTCCAATAATTGATGTACTCTTTCAGACAGTGGACGAATTCGGCCACTGTCTGAAACTTTTTGCCGTAAAACATCACGACTTTCAATCTGCCGAAAAAGTTTTTCATTACACTGTTATCCAAGTAGTTGCCTTTTCTCGACATACTTTAAATTATATTATACTTTTTCAGTTGTCGTTGGAATTTTTTCATTTGGTATTGTCAACCTTGATCGGAATGTAGTATAGGTCTTGTACCTTTCAGCATTTCTCTCGTTTGCCCAAAATTCGGATTTATTGAGATTGAATAACTTATTGCTTCGTTATTATTTAGGTCGAGTATGGGAGATAGATATACCTTGTCATCGCATACTGTAAATTCCGTTACGTCGGTTGCAAGCTTTTCAAAAGGTTTGGTTGCTTCAAAGTCACGAGTTATTACATTTGGGGCTATCTTGCCGACTTCACCTTTGTACGATTTGTACTTGCTTTTGCGGAGAAAAAACAAAAATTGAACGCAGCACAACGGAGACGGCGTGCCGAAATATTATTGCGCGGGCGGGAAGCTTTGATTGTTTTTTCTTTACAATAAAGTTTTTTTTCTATTCGCAAGCTTGTAAGTTAAAAAATATCACGTACGAAATTGGAATTTTCTCTATTGACAAATCTTTTTTTATCTGATAGAATAAAAAACGCGCTTTCCCGTATGAAAAAGGCGAAAGGCAAACGAGGAAATTATATGCGGAGTTTTGATTTCGATAAAAAAGGCTTTATCATCGACGGCAAACGCGATTTTTTGATCGGCGGGGAGATCGCTCATTTTCGCGTTCCGAAGTCGGAATGGCGGTCGCGCATGCGCCTGTTCAAAAAGGCGGGCGGCAACGCTTTGACCACCTCGGTCGCCTGGCTTCTTCACGAACCCGAGGAGGGAAAAATTCTTTTCGACGATACGGACTACCGTTCGCTGAAAGAATATCTGACCATAGCGGGGGAGGAAGGGCTGTTCGTCTATTTAAGGCCGGGGCCTCTGGTTTATACGGAGCTGATAAACGGCGGAATCCCGCCCTGGCTTTTCGAAAAATACCCGCAGGTAAAAGCCTGTGCCAAAGACGGGACGGCGATCGAGCAGCTGTCGTACATGCACCCCCTGGCGCTGGAAAAATTCAAAAGATACTACCGCGCTCTGGCCGAAGAAATCAAACCCTTTCTGATTACGGCGGGCGGTCCCGTCGCCATGGTTCAATTGGACAATGAGCTGGCGGGGATACACACGTGGAGCGGCACGCTCGATTACAACGAGGAAACGATGGGCTTTTTCCGCGAGGACGGCCTGTATCCCCGCTTTATGAAGGAGAGATACAAAAGCATAGAAAAGGTAAACGAAGCCTATGGCACTCGCTTCGCCGCGTTTACCGACATCGATCCGCGGGCAATAAATCTTTCGGGACGGGCAAAAGCGCGCGCCGAAAAGGATTATCACGACTTTTACTGCCGCCATCTCGCCGTTTATGCGCGGCAGCTTCTGTCCTGGCTACGCGAGTTCGGCATAGACGTGCCCGTTACGGCGAATGCCGCAAACGCTTATCTGCTCAACTATCTCAAAGAATTAAGCGACGAAATGAAGGACGAAAAGTTTTTCATCGGTTTTGACAATTATTACGCTCTGGACGTCAATTGGGCCAACTTTCATCCCACGCCGAAATGGTACATGAAGACCCTCTACGCGGCCGACGCCATGCGGGCGATGGGCTATCCGTTCACCGTTCTCGAAATGGAGCTTGGTTCCTATGCCGACATTCCTCCCGTCCTCCCCGAGGATCTCCACCAATGGTATATGCTCAATCTCGGGCTTGGCATGAAGGGAGTCAGTTATTATATTTTTGCGGGCGGCGCAAATCCCGAATTTTCTGGCATGACCACCGACGTATATGATTTTCAGGCCCCCGTCTCCTCGGACGGCAAAATCAGAAAGAGCTATCAAACGTTGAAAAAATTTAATCTTTTCATGAAGGAAAACGAATGGCTTCTCGGGACGGAACGGATCGCTTCCGTGCAGGTGGGCGTGGAGTGGCAGACGATGCGGGGAAACGATTACGCCGTGCATGCGGGCGTTCCCAATACGACGGAGGCCGAGGACAGGCTGATCAAGTGCCTTTCCTTCTCGCTGTTCTCCTCGAAATATTCCCACCGTTTCGTCGAGCTTACGGGCGAGCTGGATACGGAAAAGCCTCTTTTGGTCATGTCTCCCGACACCATGAGCCAAAGGGCGCAGCAGAACGTCGCCGATTTTATCGAACGGGGAGGAAGGGTTTATATCCTTGCCGCGCTGCCTTCGCTCGACGAAAGCTTTGCGCCCTGCACCCTTCTTCGTGACTATCTCGGACAGATCGAAGAGGTAAAAAATCCTTCCCTCAATCCCGCGGTGCTGATCGGCGGCGAAAGAGTGTTTTACGTTACTTGCCCCAACGCGCTCGCGCGTATTCCCGACGGGGCCGAGGCCTTTGCGACCGACGGCGACGGGAAATATACGCTGGGTTTCAAAATGGACAAAGGAAAGGGAAAAGTGTATTATCTCGGCGGACATTGGCGGACGACCGATGCCGTACAAGTGCGCGCTTTGGAAAAGGTTTTGGCCGACCTGGGCGCGGAGCCGTGCGTGGAGCATTCCAATCCCAGCGTTTACGCAACCGTATTGTCGGACGGGACGCAGGGTGCGCTGTTTTTAATCAATCTCTACACGGGCGCGCAGGAATCGGAGGTGAAAGTGCATTTCAACGGCGAGATAAAAGAGCTGGGACATATCAGGTTAAAGCCGTCCGAGGTGAAATTTATCCGCTTTTGACCCGCGGCGACAATTTAATAATGACATAGTAAAAAAAGTGCAATTTTAAGTAAAAAAGTACGCTTGAAATTGTGCTTTTTCTTTGCTATAATGGAAAACAAGAGGAATGATTATGGAAAAGAAAATTAAAAATCTCGGCGTGATGGTGGATTGCTCCCGCGACGCGTGCTATAAGGCGGAAGCGGTGGAAAACTTTATCGACGTTATCGCCCGTCTGGGCTACAATGTGCTGATGCTCTACACGGAGGACACCTACGCGCTCGACGGCGAACCGTATTTCGGCTATATGCGCGGCCGCTACGGAAAGGAAGAATGGAAACGCCTGGACGCTTACGCGAAGGCGCGCGGGGTGGAACTTATTCCTTGTATCCAGACGCTTGCCCATCTCGGTGCGGTGACCCGCTGGCAGGAATACGGGGAAAAATGCGTGGACGGAAACGATATTCTTCTCGTCGATCAGCCTGAAACGTACGAGCTTATCGAAAAAATGTTCCGTTGGGCGGCGGAGTGTTTTACCAGCCGCCGCATTCATATCGGCATGGACGAGGCCTATACGGTGGGACTGGGGCGTTATCTCGATCTGCACGGCTATCGCCCGCGCTTCGAAGTTTTGCAGCATCATTTGCGGCACATCGCCGAAATCGCGGCCGGATACGGCTTTTCGTGCATGCTCTGGTCGGATATGTTCGTCAAGACGGCAAACGGCGGCGAATATTATCCCGAGCATTTTAACATGACGGACGAACTCGTCGATTCGGTGCCGCCCGAAATGCAGCTCGTCTATTGGGACTATACGCATACCGACCGAAGCGCTTACGAGGCGATGATAGACGGACACAGAAACTTTCGCAACGAGCTTTGGTTTTCGGGTGTGGCCTGGTCCTGTCTCGGGTTTACGCCGCACAACCGCTATTCGTTTAAGGCGGCGGAAGCGTCGCTGGCGGCTTGCCGCGAAAAGGGCTTGGAAAACGTACTGATCACCTCCTGGAAGGACGACGGAGCGGAAAGCTCCCTCTTTTCCGTCCTTCCCGCGCTCGCTTATATCGCCGCCTGCGCCGAGGGACGGGCGGACGAAAAGCGGGCCGCGGAACTGTTCTTCGACGCCGTAGGCGAAAAATTCGAGGATTTTCTGTGCGCGGATCTCCCCGATTGGGTCAACGGAGACCCCGACCTTGAAAACCCCGTCAAATACGGGCTTTATAACGATCCTTTCCTGGGATTGTTCGACTATCATTTGCAGGAGGGCAAAGCGGCGTTTTTTGCGGAGAGCGAAAAAAAGCTTGCGGAGCTGGCCCGCAAGAGCAAGTACGGCTATCTCTTCGACACGCTGGCGAAGGCGTGTTCGGTGATGGAGCTGAAATACGATCTGGGAATCGTCACCCGCCGCGCCTATCGGGAAAAAGACGTTGCGGCGCTGAAACGCCTGGCGGAGGAAATCTATCCCGAAACGGCCCGTCGAGTCGGGGCGCTGTACGAAGCTTTTCGCCGTCAATGGGAAACCGAATGTAAACTAAACGGTTTCGAAGTGCACGACATTCGTTTGGGCGGTCTCCGTCAGCGGCTGGAACACTGCGGAAAGACGCTCGCCGATTACCTTGCGGGAAAAATCGAAAAAATCGACCCGCTCGAGGAGGAGGTTCTGCCGTTCGATAAAAACAAAGGGCGGGGCGAAGGAATGCTGTACAGCATTTGGATGAATACCGCGATGACGAAGCCGCTTAATTGAGTCGGTTTATTGTCCGCTGCGGCGAAATGCAAGAGGCGAAACGGCTTCGGATTTTTTGAAGGTGCGGATAAAGTAACTGCTGTTTTCAAATCCCGTGCGTTCGGCGATTTCCGAGACGGTCAGATCGGAATATTTCAGATATTCTTTCGCTTTGGAAATACGTTTCCGCGTGAGATACTGTTTCAGCGTTACGCCGAAATGCCGACGGAATTCCCGCGAAAGATAGGAGGCGTTGACGTGGTGCTTTTCCGCAAAGTAGGTGAGGGACAGATATTCGGTAAAGCGTTTGTCCATCTCGTCGGCTGTCTCCCTCAAAAATCGGGGAATCCCGTTGCTCGTCGCCGCGGCCTTGAAAGACAAGCATAAGATCGCGGTCAGCAACTCGACGATCACCATGGAGGAAAGCGCCTCCTTTTTCGGGGAGGCAGTCTCTTCCAAGGTGATCAGATCGCGGATTTTGTTTTGAAAGGGCAGAGGATTTTTGACGCGGAGCAAGGGCGAAACGTTGCCGCTGCGAAACTGCTGGTAATACCCCTTGGCGGAAAGTCCCGTAAAATGCAGCCAAAAAAAGACCCACGGCGCTTTTCCTTCGGGGGTATAGTAACGGTGGCGCTGGAAGCAGTCTATCCAGGCTACGGAGGAAGCGTCTAAACGATACTTTTTTCCTTCGTATTCCAGGGCGCCTTCGCCCGAGACCGTGACGAGGATAAAATGGCTGTCAAAGCCTTCCCTCTCTACAAAATAGGGATATTCGGTCTTAAACCAACCGAGCTCCTGCGGATAGAAATAAGTTTGCCTACCGAAGGGAGAGGTCGTCACGAACAGTCGTTTCGAATCGGACGACCAAAAATTTTGCAGTTTTTCTGTGTAAGCCATAATAAACCTCGATCGATTGAAATCAGGAGAAAAAATAAAAATGAAAACGAAAATCGGATTATATTCCTGCGGAAACAGACCCTATTGGGGGCAATTTGAAGGCTTGAAAGACCGCCTGACCGCCTACGGGAAATTTATCGGCGAAAAAATGTCAAAGCTTGCCGACGTCGAAATATGCAACTTCGGCCTGGTGGACAGCTTTGAAGCGGGAACGAAGGCGGGCGAATATTTCAACCGCGAGGGCGTTTCCCTTATATTCTGCCACGTAGCCACCTATTCGCCGTCGTCAAACGTTTTGCCAGTACATAAAACCTGCCGCGCCGAGACGATCGTTCTCAATCTCCAGCCCTGCGCGAAGATTAACTATGCGAAAACGGATACGGGAGAATGGCTGGCGCACTGCAACGCCTGCGCCGTCCCCGAAATCTGTAACGCTCTTGCGCGCTGTAGCGTCGGTTATACCGTCATCAACGGATTGCTCGGGCAGACGGAAACGCCCGCCTGTTCGCTTGCCGACGAGCGTACCGCGGACAGAGCCGAAGCGGTTGCCGCCTGGAGAGAGATTGCGGAGTGGCTGAGGGCGGCGGACGCCGTGGCGAAGCTGAAGGGCAGCCGCTTCGGTTTCCTCGGCAATTATTATGACGGAATGCTGGATATGTACAGCGATTTCACGCTTCTCTCCTCCGCGTTCGGGATCGATATCAGGATTTTGGAAATGTGCGATATCAAACGCAGCCTCGATCGTGTGACCGAAGCGGAGACGGCGGAAAAGCTGAAGGAGATACGTTCGCTTTTCGAAATCGGCGGGGATTCGGAAGCGGCGGCGGAAGCCCGCCGTCCGACGCCCGAACAACTGACTTGGTCGGCAAAGGTCGCCTGCGCCCAGCAGCGCACCGTAGAGGAATTTAAGCTCGACGCCCTCGCGTATTATTACCACGGGGCGGACGGGGGCGAATACGAGCGGATACAAAGCGGATTTATCGTCGGACATTCGCTTTTGACGGCCAAACACGTTCCCTGTGCGGGCGAAGCGGATATCAAAACGGGTATCGCCATGAAGCTGTGCGACCTTTTAGGGGTGGGCGGGAGTTTCTGCGAAATCGTTACAAGCGATTACGAGCAGGGCACGATCCTTGTGGGACACGACGGCCCCTTCCATATCCGTATTGCCGAGGGGGCGCCGCTGCTTCGCGGTATGGGCGTATATCACGGCAAGCGCGGCACGGGCGTCTCCGTGGAGGCAAAGGTCAAAAGAGGGGAGGTGAGCACTTTGGGGATTGCCCAGACGGCGGACGGCAGGGTGCGTATGATCATTTCCGAAGGCACGGCCACCGACGGGGAGATCATGCGGATCGGCAACACGCAGACGCACGTCCGTTTTTCGCTTCCTCCCGACGCCTATATGGACGAATGGTTCCGCGCCGCGCCGACGCATCATTTTGCGCTTTCCATAGGACGGAATGCACGCCTGTTCGTCAAGCTCGCAAAGCTGCTCGACATAGAAAGCGTCGTGATCGGTTGATGTGAGAAAAAGACAAAAAAAGGAAATCGCCGTTTTTACGGCGGTTCTTTTTTTATAAAAAGTCAGGTGTGATATTTCCTGCGGTATTCGCCCGGCGTAATTCCGAAACGCCTTTTGAAAATATGATTGAAATGGCTAAGGCTGAAGATGCCGATATCGTTTGAAATATCGATGGTCAGACGCTTGGTGAGACGCAGTTGCTGGGCCGCGTATTCCAGCTTGACATAGAGAAAATAGTCCTGCATGGTCATGCCCGTGGTCTTGCGGAAAAGCCGCGTAAGCTGCATGTAGCTGTAATTGCTTTCGGCGGTAATCTCGGAGATCGGGCAGGCGAGATATTTTTGCGAATTCATTTTTTTTATAATCTCATCGACTTCGGTGGGCGTGTGTATGGCGGAGACGGATTTTTCGTAAATCTCCCGATGGAACAGGCTTACGATGAGATATACCGCAGTTTTCAGCATAACGAGGTTATTTTCGACGTTTGTGCTCCATAAAAGGGTAAAAAGGAAGTTTTTCAGTACGCCTGCGGAAGGATCGTCGTTCAGCTGCATGCTCAGCGGTGCGGCTTTTTCGAGAAAGACGTACAGTTTATTATCGATGGGATCGAGAAGCTCCCGCAGCTTTTCTTTCGTCACCTTGACGTTGAGGTGCGTGGGGGCTTTATTGTTGTTGTATTTTGACGGAAGCGCGCGAATGAGATGTTCGTCCGACGGCTTGACGATCAAAATAGAGTTTGGATAGACGTGCTGGGTTTTTCCGTTGATCAAATGCTCGAAATCGAACTGTACGAAATCGAATTCCCAATAGTCGTGCGTGTGCATGATGGGAAATTCGTAATCGCAGTTTACGCCCAAACCATATTGAAAATATTCGAGCTGATCCTGCGCCTTAAATTTCAACATAATTTTTTCTCCCGTATCATTATGATATATTTTCGCAGGAAAAAAGTCAACTGTTTTTGCTTCAAGAATAAAAAAATCCTCTTTTCCCATTTTCTTCTATGTTATAAAACAGCAATAATATGAAATAAAAAGACAAGAAATAAAGACGGGGGGGGGTATAATACAAGTAATAAAAGAAATAGGTATCAGTTTATATGCAGGTTATCGGAGTATTCAAAACTCATTTCGATTACGGTTATACGGATTCGGCGGAAAATATCCGCAGGAAGTACCGCGAAGAGATTATCGAAAAGGTCATTGCCGTTTGCCGCGAAACGGAAAAAAACGGTGAAGCGGAGACGTATCGTTGGACGCTGCCCGCCTGGCTTCTGATGGATATTTACGACAACTGCGCGCCTTCGGTGCGTGAAGCTCTCGCCGGGCTAATCCGCGAGGATAAGATTACCTGTCATGCGCTTCCCTTTACCGTACATACCGAATTGATGAGCGGGCGGCAGATGGACGATCTGTTTACGGCGGCGCGCCGTTACAGCGAAACCTTTTCCAAGCCTTTTCCCATCAGTGCGAAAATGACGGACGTCCCCGGGCATACGTCCGCGCTGATCCGTCCGCTGGTGCGGTCGGGGGTGCGGTTTCTGCATTTGGGAAAAAATCCGTACAGCACTCCGCCCGACGTCCCGCTCTTGTTTTGGTGGGAGGACACGGACGGCAATCGTCTTCTGACGATGTACACCCGTTTTTACGGCAGTCGGATTCGTCCGCCCCGCGGCTGGAAATATCCCGTGTGGATGGCGCTCAACCAGACGGGCGACAACGAGGGCGGACACAGCGCCGCCGTGATCGAAGAAATGAAGCGGCAGCTCCCGAAAAGCTGGACGTTTCGGACGGGAAGTATGGACGATTTCGCACGAGAGCTTTTGAAGTGCGATTTGTCCGATCTGCCCGTCGTCCGCGGCGAGCTGGGCGATACCTGGATCCACGGCGGGGGCACATATCCCTGCGTCATGGGAAAATACCGCCGCGCGCGTTCATTTTTTTATCGCTTAAGCGACGAGGCCGAACGAAACGGTGTCGATATTTCCGCCGAAGCGAAGGAATTCCGCGATCTTGCCCTGCAATTTGTCGAGCATACCTTCGGCATAAACGTCTGCCGATACATAGGGTACGAAAGAGAGTACGAAAAGAAAAAATTCCTTCAAGAACGCGCCGCCCGTCCCGAATATGCTTTGGCGGAACAAAGCTGGGAGGAACAGCGGGCGCGGGTGTATCGCCTCGAAGAAATTGTACAAAAGCTTTCGGAAAAGGTCGGCCCGTTGAAGGAAACGAACGAGGACGGAGAGACGCGGTATGGGGTGGCGTTGGAAAACGAGAAAGCCGTCGTCACGCTTCCCGGCGGCCGAAAAGTAACGCTCGGGTACGAATATCGGATTGCCGGGGCAGACGCCCTGCATCTGTTTATGAAAAAATACCTCGTTCGATTTAACGACTGGTCAACGGTGGATTTCGGAAAGGACCGTTATCCCGAGATAGAAAATAAAGTTTTTCATGCCCGCTTAAAGGAAAGCGAGTGGAAGGACGGAGCGTTGATTCTCCGTTACGGGACTCCGAAAGAGAGCTATGCGGAATACGGAAATGCCGAAGGATATACGCTGGCGATAAAGCCTACGCCGCAGGATGTGCGCGTGAGGCTGTCGCTGAAAGACAAACGTGCGACGCCGTTCGTCGAGGCGGGAAATATGATTTTCTCCGTTCCCGAGGCAAAGGGACCTTATGTCGTGGAAAAGTGTGGCAGGGAGATAGACGTCGAGACGGATATCGTCAAGGATGCCAATCATATTTTGTGGGCGATGGACGGATACGCGCGGATAGGGAACGTCAAACTTGCCTCGATAGATGCGCCGCTCGTTTCTTTCGGTAAAAACGCGATTATGGAGTGGAACGGCGGCGGAAAAAGAAAGTATAAGCCCTCTTTCGTCGTCAACCTTTTCAATAACCAATGGGGAACGAATTTTCCTCAATGGATAGAAGGGAATTTCGATTTTGAATTTATCCTTTCCGAGATCGGCGCCGAGGCAAACGGAAAGGAAGAGAAATAATAAAAAAGGTAGCAGAAAATATGTCGGAAAATAAAGTAAAGAGTATTGCAGAATATATAGAGGAATATTTGTCGGTAAGACAGCGTCCCCAAGGGGAGCTGCTGCAGTTCAGGCCGGGAGACGACCGCGACGTGTATAACTGTTCCGTTCCCTTTGAGTTTGAAGGCAAAACGTACATCTGGGGCAGAGTGGAAAAGCGTACCGAATGGGCGACTTCCGTCACGATGCTGTTCGAATGTAAGGCGGACGGAACCTTCGTAAGGGTGGAAGGAGTGGAAACATATCCGCTCGAGGATCCGTTCTTTTTGAAAATCGCGGGCGAATATATCCTGGGCGGTACGCACGTCGTCAAGGAAAAAGGGAAGATCAAAACCTATTACGTTTATTTTTACAGAGGAAAGAGTCCCTTTGCGCTCAAGTATTTTACGACGGGGCCCGATTTTATGAAAGATATCCGCCTCGTCGAGCTTCCCGACGGCAAAATCGGCGTGTTCTCCCGTCCCCGCTGCGACGACATTATGGAGAAATACGGGACGATTTCTCAAGTCGGCTATACGGTGATCGACAGCCTGGACGACCTGGACGCGGAGGTAATCGAAAAGGCGGCGTACATACCCGAGGTATTCGGAAAAATGGAATGGGGCGGGGTGAATCAACCCGTCGCCCTGCAGGACGATCTGATCGGACTGATCGGGCATCAGGGATACACCATGTACGAAAACGGCGTTGAATATCCCATCTATGTCAACGTGGCGTACGTCTATCGCCCTTCGATCAATCGGATTCTCGAAAAGAAAGTGATCGGCGTCCGTTCGGATTATCCGGATGCGGAGTGTAAACGCCCTGCGCTGGCCTACTGTGCGTTTACTTCGGGTATCTGCGATGCCGCGGACGACGGCAAAGTAATTCTTTACAGCGGCTTGGGGGATTCCTGCGAGGGAAAAGTGGAAATCCCCGATCCGTTCCGTTCGTATAGACTATAAATAAAAATTCGGAGGTAAGACATGATGAAAGGAAACAAAAAGTGGCAGAAGCTTGTAGTGGGGGCACTGACGGGAATAATGTGCCTTACGTGCGTCACGGCTTGCGGCGGGCTTCGGCCTGATTCGGGCGAAGAAGTCGATAAAAACAGAACGCAGGTATATGTCAAGTACTATAACGGCGGTTTAGGTAAATCCTGGATGCCTGCGCTTAAGGAAGCGTTTGAAAAGCTGCATCCCGAAATACAGATCATGCCGTTGCCGGGCATCTCCGACATGGACGCCGGCACGATACTCAATAAATTCACCACGGAAAAAGCGGATTTGTACTTTATGGATTACGTCGGCAGCGAATATCTTAAGCAATTCCGCACGAAAGGCTATATCGCCGATATGACGAAGTATATCAAAGACGAGAAGCTCAGCGAGTTCGGCGAAGACAAAACCCTTTGGGATAAAGTCACGCCCGCCGTCAAGGATTACTACGATGTGGAAGGGAAGGTGTATGCGCTTCCCTGGTATCAGGCGAGTTACCAGATGATCTACGACGTCGCGCTTTTCCAAGAAAAGAAATATTACGTCGATAGCGCGGGCGCGTGGAACGACGGCACTGCAAAATCCGCGGGACAGGACGGAATCGCGGGGACTTTTGATGACGGACTGCCCGTTACGCAGAGCGATTTTTTCGCCCTTCTCGACAAAATGGTGGACGACGGGGTTTTACCTCTTACCTTTTTAGGGTCTCAGGCTTATTATTTTACATCTTATCTGACGAATATGTTTGCCGATTACGAAGGTTATAACGACTTTATGTTAAACTATACGCTCGAAGGAGAGGACAGCGATTTTGGCGAAGTCACTCTCGAAGACGCGTACCGTCTGAAAAACGGGCAGTCGGGGAAAAAGTATGCTCTCGAATTTACCGAAAGATTAATCACCAATCCCGATTATTACAGCACGAAAACTTTCCAGACCTCGCATACCAACTATGCGGCGCAGGACGAATTTTTATTGAGCTGCGAACTGTCGAAAGAGTCGTCGAAGGTAAAGCCCGTGGCGATGATCGTAGATGGCCCCTGGTGGGAGCGGGAAGCGAACGATACCATGAACGTCATGGTCGATGAATATAAAAACGACGCTTACGCTTATGGCACGCGTGAATTCGGGATTATGCCCATGCCTCAGGCGGACGACGGCTCGTCCGCAGAGGGAAACACGGTAGCCTGTACCTCGGGGTGTTCGTTGATCTTCATGAACAATGCTTCCCAGGTTAAGGACGCGGCGGGGCTTTTCCTGCAGTTCTGTCATTCGGACGAGGGGCTGCGTATTGCCACGGCGGAGTCGGGGGTTATGCGTCCCTATAACTATACCATGACGCAGGAATATCTCGATAAGATGACGCCTTTCGGACGTTTGACGTATGAATATAACAATTCCGCACAGATTGTTTTCGAAGAACTTCCCGTCAGCCGCTTTTTGCAGGACGAAGGGGCAAAGTATTGTTCATATCTTTATACCTGGGTTTCCACGGTAAATACGTCGGCAAACGTCGCCAAGTATTTCCAACCCGGACAGGAAGGCCATTCGGTGAGCGAGTATCTTAAAGGTATGGCCGTCGATCCCGCTCCTTGGCAGGACGCGGTGGAGGAATACCGCTTCCGGACGGAGGAATGACGCAAAAATACCAAGATTTGAACCTCCGCTTTGACGTCTGCGGCGCAAAGCGGAAAAAAGGTGGTTGCTATGGAGTTTTCCAACAAGAAAAAGACGATTTTTAACAGTGCGGCGAAAAGGGGAAAGCTGATCTTCTATTGCTGCCTGATCGCGGTGCCGCTCATTCAGTTTATCTTGCTGTATGTATGCGTAAACTTTCGTTCGATCCTTTTCGCCTTCCAGAAATACGACTTTACAACGACGGAATATAACTTTGATTTTTCCTATTTTGCGGATAATCTGAAAACGATCTGTTCGGAACTGTTTGGCCCGGGGATCGGAAGCGCGTGGTGGAATTCGACGAAATCTTACCTGCTTTCCCTTTTAGTCATTATGCCTCTGCAGATAACAGTCGCGTTTTTCGTCTATAAAAAGCTGCCGTTGGCGGGATATTTCCGTATCGTCTTATATCTTCCCAACATGGTCGCGGGGATGACGACGGTTTTTGGCTACAGATATTTTGTCGAAAGGGGCCTTCCGCTTCTCTTTCCGAATAATCCGAAATTAACGGAATTGGGCGGGCTGTTGTCTAACGGAAACACAGTCTTCGATACGCTGTTACTGTACGTGGCCTGGACGAGCTTGGGCGGCGGGTTGATCCTGATGACGGGTACCATGTCGCGGACGAGCAAGGAAGTGATCGAGGCGGCTCATCTCGACGGCGCAAATCTCTGGCACGAATTTATTCACATCGTATTGCCTACCCTGTATCCCGTGCTTTCCATTCAGTTATATACGGGCGTCGTGGCAATCTTTACGGGCGGCCCGCCGCTGTATCAATTTTACGGTTCTACGCTTCCCGATCCGCCGGGAAAATCCATGACGCTGCAATATTATTTCTTTACTTTGGTAATCGGTAATACGTCTTCGCCTGCCAATTTCCCGAAGGCGGCGCTCGGCGGATTGATGTTTACCTGCGTCGCCGCCCCGCTGGTATTTTTACTGAAATGGTTGTTTGAGAAAAACGACCCGAATAATTGAGGTGGACAGATGAAAAAATCCCTCAAATCAAAAGGTTTGGCCGCCAATATCATCACAGCGGTGGTGTGGCTGTTTATCTTTCTTTATTCGCTGACGATTTTAGCTCTGTACATTTGGGTGTTTCTTTCTACTTTCAAAGGCAAAATCGAATGGAACACAAACCTTTTCGGCTTTCCGAAATCGTTTACTTTCAAAAATTATATAAATGCGTTCGTCAATTTCCAGATATCTATGGAGATTAACGGAAATCCGACCACCATATATATCGAGGAGCTGATGCTGAATTCGATGTTGTACGTCGTGGGGTGCAGTATCGCCGCGACGCTTGCGCCCGCGCTGGTCGCCTATGCCACCAGCAAATTCGATTTCAAATTCAACGCCGTTCTGGACGGAATCGTAATCGTCACCATGATTTTGCCGATTATCGGCTCGGAAGCGGCGATGATACAGATGACGCAGGTGCTGGGGCTTTACGACAAAATGATAGGTATGTACTTTATGAAATTTATGTTTCTGGGGTTCAACTATCTTTTATTCAAATCTACTTTCAGGGGCGTCGATAAAGCGTATTCCGAATCCGCGTTTCTCGACGGCGCTTCGGAATTTCGCGTGATGTGGAATATTAACTTTCCCATGATCGGCAATGTGCTTGCCATCGTGTTTACCCTTCAGCTGATGGGCTTCTGGGCGGATTGGACGACGCCGCTGATGTATATGCCGCACAAACCGACCGTCGCCTTTGCCCTGTACGAATTGCAATATACAAAAGTTTCCATGCTTCAGTTCGAGCCCCTGCAGTTTGCCGCTTGTATTATGGCGTCTTTGCCTACGCTTGTCGTCTTTTTGATTTTCAGGGATAAGATTATGGGCGGAGTCGCGTTCGGCGGACTTAAATAAAAACAATGAAAGGAGAAAAAGATGAATAAAAAGGCCTTATATCCCATAATGGCTTTCGTATTGGTTTTTGCCGCCGCATGCGGCGGCGGAAAGGACAGCAGCGGGGACAGCAGCGGTAAAGGAGAAGACCCCAATGCGACTTATCACAGGATCGTCGAAAAGACGGATGAAAAGATCTGGAGCGCGAAGGAACAGGTCGTCGTCCTGCCCGACAACTGCGACGAGCTGACGGAGCAGGCGGGGCTGGAGTTTATCCGGCTTTTCGAAGAAACGACGGAGATTTCCGCCGATATCGAGTACGAAACCGAAGCGACGGTGAACACGGACGGATATTATTACTTTATCGGTGAAACCGCGGCTCTTTCGGACAATAAAATCGACAATTCTTACGCGCTGCTCGGCGATTCGGGCGTCGTCATACAGACGCGGGACAACGTGGTTTATATGACGGGAGCGACGGGAAAAGGAACGATTTATTCCGTTTACGAGTACATGAACAGGGCATTCGGATACGAGTTTTATGCCTCCGACGAAACGTTTATCGGCGACGGAACGGACGCCAACTGGCTGAAGTTCGATTACGTTTACAGGCCGAGCGTCGCCAATCCCTGTATGATGGCGGGGGAGCTGAATGCCGACGAAGACCTGTATTATAAATATTGTTTCCAGAATTATTATCAGACCTGGATGGCGAAAAATTCCGACGTCTATTACGCGCATACTTATTTCAAAATTCTGCCGAAAACCGAGTATCAGGGCGAGCATTCCGATTGGTACAGCCCCGACGGCCAAAATTTATGTCTGACGAGAGACCCCGCAATGATCGACGAGTTTGTCGAGCGGTGCAAGGAAGTGATCGAGGCGGACGATACGCACACGTATTTCATGCTGGGGCAAGAGGACAATTTCGGTTTTTGCAATTGCAGCAGCTGTACGCAACGGATTGAGGAGCTCGGGGGATTTTCCTCCGCGGTCATGATGGAGTTTACCAACGAAGTGGTGCGGCGAATGAACGCATGGCTGGAGGAGACCTATCCCGAACGCAACGTTACTTTCGTGACGTTCGCCTATAATCACACAAAAACCGCGCCCGTAACCTACGACGAGGGCACGAAAAAGTATATCCCCGTCAGTGAAACGGTGATTGCGGAAAAAAATCTTTCGGTGCAGTATGTCATCAATATGTGCGATTACTATAAGCCTTACGAGACGGATTCAAGCATCGTCGCGGCGCTCGACGGCTGGAGCGCCGTCAGCGACAACATAACGATTTGGGAATACTCGACCAATTTCAATAATTATTTCGATTGTTTCGACAACTGGAATTCGATGGCGGAAAATATCCGTCTCCTCGAAAGCCACGGCGTGGATTATATCGTCGAGCAGGCGGCATACAACACCTGTACGACTGCGTTTTCCGAAATGCGGCTGTACGTCTGGTCGAAGCTGATGTGGGATTCCGCGCTGGATACCGCCGATCTCGTGGACGATTTCCTTTTCCGTTATTATAAGGAAGCGGCGGAGGACGTGGAAAAATATTACGACGCGATGTACGCGCACGTCGATAAACTCGTATTGGAAAACGGCATTACCGTTCGTTCGGGCGGCGACGAGTGCATGAACAGAAAAAATTGGCCCTATATGAAGCTCAAAGAGCTTAAGGGATATCTGACCGACGCCTACGCTTCGATCGAACCGCTGAAAGCAAACAACCTCCTTCGCTATAACCTGCTCTACGATAGGATCGAGAAACAGATGCTTTGGGTGGATTATTATATCTATACCTATTATCCCATCTATCTTGAGGATACCGACGAATTTTACAGCGCATGGAAAGCTGCCGCGCTCAAACACGGGATAACCATGACGCAGGAAGGAGCGTACATCTGATGGTCATAAAAAACAGTTTCGAGGCAACGGAGAAGCCTATCGTCTCGGAAAAGAAAAGCGGTTATGTCCTCGTCCTTCCCGACAAACCCGTTTCCTACGAAGCAAAAGCGGCCGAGGAATTTAATTTGTTGCTCAGACGCGCTACAGGCGCCGAATTGCCCGTCGTGTCGGATAACGAAGCGTCCGGGCTTGAAAGACGCATTTTTCTCGGAAATGTCAACGAGGCGAAAGATTTCGGCGTCACGCTCTCTTACGGGCAGGCGGGCAGCGACGGCTTTTTCATCAAAAGCCAAGGGGAGGAGCTGCTGATTGCGGGCGCGGACCGAGGAACCCTTTTCGGGGTCTATGGATTTTTCGCCCGTGCGCTGGGCTACCGCTATTACGCGGAGGGGGAATGGAAGATCGACGGAACGGACCTTCTCCCCTTTTACAAGGCGGATATTTTTGAAAAACCCGACATCGACGCGCGCAGCTTCGGTTATTACGACGCCTATCATCTCGGATTTCCGAATATCGAAAAAAACGCCGAACGTCTGCGCGTGGCGCGCAATAATTACAGCGACTGGATCATGGCGGGGCATACTTATTTTGCGCTGGTACCCAAAGCAAAGTACGAAAAGGAACATCCCGATTGGTACAGCCCCGGCGGGGCAAACCTTTGCTTGACCGCAGTGGGGCTGGACGAAACGTTTTCCGCAAACGTTATAGAAAAGATCAAAGAGACGGAAGGCCGATATTTCATGATCGGACAGGAGGATAACTTTTCTTTCTGCGATTGTCCGAGGTGTCGGGCGGCCGTAAAAAAATACGGAAGCGAAAGCGCGGTCATGATGCGCTTTGCCAATAAGGTCGCCCGTTCCGTCGCGGCCTGGACGAAAGAGAATTTACCCGAAAGGGATATCCGCCTTGTGACGTTCGCCTATAATAAAACGTCTCCTCCCCCCGTCGTTTACGACGAAAAAGAGGACTCGTACCGTCCCGCGAGCAGGGACGTCGTCGCAGAAAAAAACCTGTCGGTGATGTTCATTCCTTTCGGAACGGTTCATAATTATCCCTACACGCATGAAAAAAATCGTTCCTGCGCAGAGAACTTCCTCGGTTGGAGCGTGTGCGCCGACAGTCTGTTCGTGTGGGATTACTGCGCCAATTTCGATAACTTTCTCGTGGAATTCAACGATTACGGCGTAATTGCGGAAAATTATCGTTTTTTCAAAAAATTCGGCGTGGAGTATCTCTTCGATCAAGGCCCGTACAATACCAAAACCCCCTGTTTCGACGAGCTGAAGCTTTTTCTGCATACCAATCTCGCGTGGGATACGGAAGCGGACGCGGAAGCGCTGACCGACGAATTTTTCGCCGCGTACTATAAGGACATTTCTTCGCAGATGCGTAAGTATCTCGATAAGATGCGGGAAAGGTGGAATATCATTTCCACGCTGTACGGGGAAGACACCAGAAGCGGGGGCATGGACAGCAGCTATTATCTGTTGCCGCAATTTTTCCCGAAGGATTTTCTCGACGACTGTATGGAAATTTTTTCGGAAGCGAGAGGCGTTCTCGAGGGAATGAGGCTGAAGGATTGGGACGGATATCTGATATTGAAACGCAGGCTTAAGCAGATCTCGATTTCCGTGAGATTTTTGCTTGTAAAGATATATGGCAGATATTACGGAAAGGAATTGCCTGTAAAGATCGACCGTCTGCGCGCAGATATGAACGAATGTGGAATCGTCAAAACCAACGAGGGCGATTTCATGGAAATATGTTAATCCAGAGGAGGATAAAGATGAAAAAACTAACCAAACTCTTGGCGGGCGCAGCTTTGACCTGCACGATGATCTTCGCAGCCGCCTGCGGCCCGACGGGAAACACGTCCACGGGCGGGGACTCGGGTACGTCGGTGGAAAAAACCACCGCGACTTACCGCATGGAGTACTATCTCGAGGGCGACAACGGCTACGAGCTCGACGCGACGAAAACCGAGGAAAAGTCGGGCGAGGTCGGGACGACGGCCACCATCGAAAAAAAGGAAATCGACGGCTATATTTTCGAAAGCGACCATAAAAGCAACGTCGTGAGAGGCAAAATCCTTGCGGATAACTCTCTCGTGCTCAAGGCTTATTATTCCAAAGACTATACGGGGAGAGTGGTTTTCGAGACGGAGCTTGAGGATTCCATCGACATTCTCAAAGGCGGAGAAACGACGCTTGCCGTGACGGTGAAGGTCAACGGCGAAGCTGTGACGGAAGGCGTCAACTACACCAGCAGCTATAAAGTAGTGGATATCGACGAAAACGGCGTGATGACCGGAAAAATGCGCGGCGAGGCCGATGTTTCCGTGTCCTATAAAAACGTCTCCAAGACGTTCCATGTCACCGTTTACGACGCTTATATCGCCACGGAAGAAGATTGGTGGGGCATTTACGATCACCTCGGCTATTGGTATAAGCTGACGGCGGATATCACGCTGTCGGAAAGCTCGGTCGAGCATTTTACCGTTCCCGCCGAAGGCGATAAAGCGGAAGAACCCGGCTGGCTCGTCAATCACACGTTTGAGGGCGTACTCGACGGCGGCGGACATTCGCTCACTTATACGGGCTCGAGACTGTTCCACTGGGTTTCGGGCAGCACTACCGTGATTCGCAACATTACCCTCAACGCCTCTGAAGGATTTTATTGGGGCTCGACGATTGCTTACGGAATGGACGGTCAGGCAACGGTCGAAAACGTGACGGTGAACGCGCAGTTCAAAGATTCGGGCTGTTATCGCGCGGTCTCTGCCGATTTCTGGATTGAGCTTGGCGGCGACGACAAAGTGAAAGGCAACGGCGGTATGTTCGGTATGTTGGAAAACGCTACGATTTCCGATTGCACCGTCATACTTGACATTACAAAGCTTTCCGAGAGCGACGCGTCTCATTTCGGCGGGATTTGCTATCAGGCGAAAAATTCCGTAGTCAAAAACTGCAAGGTTATCAGCACCAATGATTCTGTTTCCGTCGTCGAAGAGGATAAGGGCGGCGCAACGATCACCGATTCCTCCGTGGTAGGCATGCAGGAAGCCGAATACAAGGTGGAATACTATCTCGAAACCGACGACGGTTATGTAAAGGACGATACGTTGAGCCATACCGAGACCGGGTTCGTCGGCAAAACGGTTACCGAGTCGCTTAAGCCTGTCCAGGGCTACGCCTTTGACGAAACCAATGAAAACAACGTATTGAGCGGCGTGGTCCGCGAGGACGGCAGCCTCGTGCTGAAGGTTTATTACAAACGTCTGCCTCCCGAGGACGCGGGCTATACGGTCAAGTATTACTTCGAAACCGAAACGGGCTTCGAAGAAAATTTGGGAATGACGCAAACCCTTACGGGTAAAATCGGGGCCGAGGTCAACCTCGAACAGAAAACGGTGGAAGGGTATCAATTTGACGCCGAAAACGAAAACAACGTGTTGAGCGGGACGATCACCGCGGACGGCGCGCTCGTTTTGAAGGCTTATTATAAAGTGGCGGTCACCCTGATCGGCACGGCGGACGAATTTTGGGCGATCTACGATTCCGAGGCCTCATTAGCGGGGAATTATAGGCTTACGGCCGACATTACCCTTAAGGTTATTGTGGAAGGCGCGGAGGTTGTAGGAAGCATCACGGGCCGCGAACCTGAAAATTATAAGATAAACAATAACTTTACGGGTAAGCTCGACGGCGACGGCCATACGCTCACTTACAGCGGCGGTAGATTGTTCCATACCATTTCAGGTACGATCCAAAATATTACGATCAATGCGGGTAAAGATCATTATTGGGGCAGTGCGTTGGCTTATACCGTTAAAGACGCGGTCTTGAGAGATATTGTTATTACTGCTGAATTCAGCAGAGAAAACACTTATCAATATGTGGAAGGCGAATACGTTGAAGCGAAATCCGGGGCGGGCGTGTTCGGCGTATGGGTTGACGGCGCTACGATTGAAGACTGCGTGGTAAACGTAACGTTGTCGGGGAGGGCGAATCCCGCATATTACAGCGGTATAGCCTATAATCTTAAAGCTTCTAAAGTGACGAACATAACCGTAAATTCTTCCGTAGCAATCGAGCTTTATACACAGGACGGCGGCAACAACGTCGTCACGGGTTCCGAAGTGGTTGTCGATGACGGTTATATCATGATTTCCACGGAAGCGGATTGGTGGGCGATCTATGCGTCCGACGAGGCTCTTGCGGGAAATTACAGGTTTGCCAACGATATCACGCTTACGACAAACTCTTGCGTAAACGAAGGGGAGAAATATAAAATCAATTACGTATTCAAAGGGAATATCGACGGAAACGGACATACGTTGAATTATTCGGACGCACGTCTGTTCTATGAAGTGTACGGCACGATTGAAAATCTCACTCTCAATGCCACCTCTACGGGTGAAAGCGGCTTTTATTGGGGCAGCGCCCTTGCCTTTACCATTAAAAACGGCGCCGTATTGAAAAACATTACCTTAAACGTCGAATTTAAGCGCGCGGATACGCATCAGTTTGTTGCCGACAACGATTACCGCTCCGACGGTAGCGGCGCACTTTGCGTATGGCTTGAAAATTCGACGCTGGAAAACGTGACGATTAACGTCACTCTTTCGGAGGGCGCGACGGCTGCATATTATGCGGGTATCGCTTTCAACTGTACGGGTACGACGCTGAAAAACGTGTCGGTCAACAGCGCTTCCGAACTTGTTGCTTATAAAGCGGGTGAACGAAACACGGAAGAAAACGTAACGATCAACAAAATCTCTTAATAGACGGCTGCAGAGAGGCGCTTGCCAAAAAGCGCCTCTTTGTCTGCCCGACGAGGCATTATGAAAAACAACAAAGATATTTTTGAAAACACGGTCTCTGCCATAGGACAGCTGAAAGACACCGAATACGTTACCTATCATCTGAAAGAAAACGCGAAATTTCGCGTGCTGTTTGTGGGAAACTCGATTACCCGTCACGGTATCAAGGAAGAGATCGGCTGGACGAGAGACTGCGGCATGGCGGCGAGCTGTCTTGAAAAGGACTATGTTCACCTCGTCGTCAAGGGGCTGGAGGAAAAGTACGGCCCCGTCAGTTACTGTATCGCGCAGGCGGTGGTTTGGGAATATGCCTTCAACCGCGACGAGGAAGTGCTGGCGCAGTTTGCAGGCGTAAGGGAATTTGACGCCGATATCATTATCCTGCGGATCGGGGAGAACTCCGACATGGAGCTTTTGAAAACGGAGGATTACTATAAACATTTCGATTTTATGGCGAAATTTTTCTTTACGCCGAAATCGAAAAAAATCGTTACAAGCCTGTTTTGGCGCTACGAGCCGATCGATCTGCCGATCGAAAAGGTGGCGAAGGACAACGGTTATATTTACGTTCCCATCGACCGTTTCGGTGAGCGGGACGACTGTAAGGCGCTGACGGAATTTTGGCACGGCGGGGTTGCCAAGCATCCCAACGACAAGGGCATGCGCGCGATTGCGGACGCCGTTCTGGAAGTATTGTAAGGAGATAAACAGGAATGTTGATAAAAACGGACGCTTATACTTTGGAAATAAGCGATAAAACGGGCAACATCGTTTCCTTCCGCGGGATAACGGGGTACGACTATATCGAAAAAGAAACGCCGCTCGTACGCCTTTCTCTGCTGAAAAGCAACGGCGAACGCGTAATTGCGGAATCGGGCGATTGCAGCGCGGTCGAACGAAAGGGCAATACCGTGACGGTTCGTTACGAGGAGATCGGCGGGCTGCCCGTTTCCGCCGTCGCGTCCTTCCGCGTCGAGCAGCCGTCTCTGGTGGGAATGAGGCTCAGCTTGTCCAATCGCACGGACATGAGGACGGAAAGCGCGCTCTATCCCGGGATAATTATTAAAAACAGGCTTTCCGTCGATGGCTATAAGCTTTTTTGGCCCGCGATGGAAGGGGTGGAGATCACTTCGGCGGATTTCCGTTCGGAGCTGATGGCGCATGCGGACGGGACGGTTTATCCCGCGAAAGGCTGGCAGGGCGTGTATCCGGGTGCCTGCCCCATGCAGTTTATGGCTTATTATAACGGCGAACACGGTCTGTATTTCGCGTCGCACGATGAAAGCTGCCGCTTTAAGCTGGTGGAATGGAAGCCCGAGGCGGGCGGAATACGCCTTATGCAGCAGGTCTATATCGATGAGGACGGAAGCGATTTCGCCTACGATTACGACGTGATGCTGGGAACCTTTCGGGGGGATTGGTACGAGGCCGCGGAAATTTACAGAAATTGGCTGACCTCGTCCGCCGTTCTCGATTTTCCCAAGCTGAAGGATAATCCCGACCTGCCTGCCTGGCTCACGGAGCCCTTGACGGTCATTACTTTTCCCGTCAGAGGAACGCAGGATACGGGCGATATGTCTCCCAACTGTTACTATCCCTATACCAACTGCCTGCCGTACGTCCGTAAATACCGTGAATTTTTCGGCAATCGGCAGATGGTGTTGCTGATGCACTGGGAGGGCACCGCGCCGTGGGCGCCGCCCTATGTCTGGCCGCCGTTCGGCGACAAAGGGGCTTTCGATGCGTTTGTCGGGGCGCTCCACGAAGAAAACGATCTGATCGGCCTGTATTGTAGCGGTCTGGGCTGGACGCAAAAGAGCTTTTATTACGATTATAGCGGTGAGGAGCGTTTCGAACGGGAAGGCCTTGCCGAATGTGTGGAAGTGGGTCCGACGAGGGAATTGCAATACACGACCACCTGTTTCCATATCCGCGAAGGGTACGAGCTTTGCCCTGCCTGCGAAAAGGTGAAGGAGCTCGCCGTTTCCGAAGCGGAGAAAATCGCGGTCGGAACGGAGATCGATTATCTGCAATTTTTCGATCAGGACCTCGGCGGCAATACGTATCCCTGTTACAGCGATAAGCACGGACATCCGCCCGTCCCCGGAAAGTGGATGGCCGCGGAAATGAAGGATATCGTAAAAAAGATGCGCGCAAAATTCCGGGAGGCGCATCCCGATAAAAAAATGCTGATCGGCTGCGAGGCCGCGGCCTGCGAGCCGCTGCTCGACGATATGCGTTTCAACGACCTCCGCTATAATCTCGATCTCATGTACGGGATTCCCGTTCCCGCCTACGCCTACGTGTTCGGCGAATACGTGGCCAACTATATGGGCAATCATACGACGGCGACGCGGCTTTTGGATACCCGCCTCTATCCCGACAATATTTTCTATCGCACGGCGTATTCGTTCGCGCAGGGGGACATTCTCACCTTTATGCTGAAAAACGACGGAAAGGTGAATTGGGAATGGAACGATCCCTGGGAGGACGATAACGAACCCGATCAAGAGGAATACCTGTCCTTTGCAAAGACGCTCAACGATTTCCGTAACGGTATATTGTTCGAGCCCCTTCGCTTCGGAAAGATGGTAAAGCCAAGGCAGGTTTCTTGCGGAAAATATACCGAGAAAATAGACAGAAAAGCTTTGGTGCGTATCCTCGACGAGATCGTGACGACGAGGTTTGTCACCGACGACGGGCGGGATATACAGATTTTCGTCAACTTCAACCGTCGCTGCGTCACCTTCGGTCTTTGCGGAAAAATCGAGGGCAGGCTGTATCTTTCGCCCGAGGACGAGGGCGCGGATGTGTCGCTCGAAAATCCCGAATTTGATCTCCCCGCGCACAGCGTGGCCGTAATCGAATATAAGAGAGGATAAAGAGATGTTTCGCGTGATCGAAAGTCCGGAAGAAGGGAAATCGTTTGACGGGATTTCCCTTTTTGTCAATAAAATGCCCGTAAAAGCGGAGCTTTGCCGCGTATCGGCGCTTCCTTTCAACACTCCGTGGCCGGGACATCAGCGCCCGATCGAACAGAGCGAGGAGGCGGGCTTTATCCGCATCGTCTCCGACGAAAAAATAGAGCTCGAGGTGCGTTATAAGCGCGGCTTTCAAAGGGCGGTCGTACGGCCTTTGTCAAAAAATATCCGCGTCAGCGCAGACGGGACGAAGGCGTGCTTCACGCTCGAACGGGAAGGGCAATACGTGTTGGAACTCGACGACGAGCATACCGCTCTGCATATTTTCGTCGAGCGTCCGCGCGATTTTTCGAAATACGGAACGCCGACCCGCGTCTTTGGCGCGGGATTACACAAAGCGGGAAAGATCGTCTTAAGAAGCGGAGACCGCATTTTTATCGACGAGGGCGCGCTTGTGAAGGGCGTGCTTTACGGCAAAGGCGTAAAGGACGTTGCCGTTTATGGCTACGGCGTGATCGACGGGGGGGAGGAGGTGCGTCTCTCGCCCGACTGTTACGGCGAGGAGACCAACGGCTGCCTTAAATTTTACGAGAGCGAAAACCTGCGGATCGAAGGGATAACGCTGACGGATTCCGCTGTCTGGGTATGCAACCTTTTTGCGTGCAGAGACGTCGTTTTGGACGACATAAAAATCGTCGGACATTGGAAATACAATTGCGATGGTATAGATATCGTCAACTCGTCGTGGGTGGAGATCCGCGATTCGTTTATCCGTGCGTTCGACGACGTCATTACCTTAAAAGGAATTGTTCCCTATCGGCACCTGCCGCTGGAGGAGATCTCGGTAAAAAACTGCGTGCTTTGGTGCGGCTGGGGGCGGACGCTCGAGATAGGGCTGGAGACGCTGGCCGAATATTACCGCGGCATTTCCTTTACTGACTGCGACCTCATTCACAACTCGGCGGTGGCGATCGATATTCAAAGCGGGGATTACGCCGAAATTTACGACATAAAATATCGGAATATCCGCGTCGAATATCAAAATTCCATTTTGCCCGAACAGATGGAAAATCCGATCGGCAGTCCTTACGTCGGATACGGCAAGCCTCACGCGCCTACGTTTATCAAGATATGTACCTGGCCGTATTTCCTCGGCAGTCCGTTTGAAAAATACGACGAGGAGCTTGCGGCGGCTCGAGTGGGCAGACGCGCTAAGATTCATGATATAACCTTCGAAAACGTCACGGCTTTCGTCGAGGAAGGCGGCGTTCTGCCCGAGACGGTCATAAATGTCGAGGAGCCTGCTTCGCTGGGAAAAATTACCTTCAAAAACGTCAATACGCGGATACTTTCCAAATAAAGCGTCCGATTATATGGAAAAGAGTATGGAAAAGGACGGATACAAATTCAGCCGCTTCATGTATATACTTGAGGCGGCGTTCGAATATTTTATAGCTTTGTTGGCCGAGGGCGCGTATTTGGCAAAAGTGACCACGGCGATCGAGCTCGCGGTCGTTTTGCTGACCTTGCCCTGTCTCAACAAGATGATCAGAAAGAGGAAAGACGGCGAACTTCAGAAATTTTGATAACGCTTCAACTGCTTGCCTCCGAGCGTATGTTTGCGCTCAAAATATCACGCAGTGCAATTTTAAGAAAAAATATTTTCTTCGGAGCGGAAGGTTCGTCCGACCCGTCGGGTGCCTCGCAGATAGCGAGGCGCTTTTTTATCTCATTCGGACGGCGAAATTAGGGCGCGCTGAACGGTCGGCTGTGCGCGTTAAAACTTTTATAGCAAGCAAAAGCCGAATAAAGTGTAATAAAAATATAAAAAACTACGTTGAAGCATATATGTTGCCTGCGGGAATATAATAAATAAAATTTATCAGACGCCGACGGGCAAGGGCGGGCCGCTCTATTCGTTGATTCAGTTGCTTACGGGCAGGAACGAGGTAACCTATTATCTGTTAAAGGAAGAATGGTTTCTGCCGCTCACGGTCCTGACGAATATCTGGAAGGGCGTGGTGTGGAACTCCATCATATATTTCGCGGCGGAGAGCTTACCCGCAAGCGGTACGGTGCTGACCTTATATATCGACAGCGGCGCGATTGCGCAGGGACTTCTTTCTGCCGACAGCTATTTCGGCGTATTCAAAAACGCGGCGACGATTTGCGTTAAAGAAGGGCTCGAGGCTTCGAACTATATCAAAGGGAACTATCCGCGCACCTCTTCGGCGGACGGATATACGATATACTCCAAAACGGAACGGGTATAAAACGACGAAGCGCGCGGCCGAAAGTCCGCGCGCGGATTTTGACAAGGAGAACAAAATGAGCAACATAAAAGAATATATGCGCCGGGAATGTGACGCCGTGCAGAAGATGACGGAGGAATGTGGAACGCAGTACGACGAAATTCTGGAGGTTTTGAAAGCCTGCCGCGGAAAGATAGTGTTTATGGGCGTGGGAAAGAGCGGGCATATCGGAAAAAAGCTGGCGGCGACGTTCGCCTCTACGGGTACGCCCTCTATTTTTGTACATGGTACGGAGGCGTGTCACGGCGATTTCGGCATGATCTTGAGGGAGGACGTAGCGGTGCTGATTTCCAACAGCGGAAAAACTGCGGAGGTCGTCCAGGACCTTGCGGGACTTAAAGCGATCGGGTGCAAAACGGTTGCTTTTACCTCCGATCCCGACAGCCCGCTCGCGCAAGGGTGCGCATACCGCTTGATTTATCCCGCGTTGGCGGAAGCCGATCACCTCAATCTGGCTCCGACGGTATCCAGCACGCTGACGCTGGTCCTCGGAGATGCGCTCGCTTGCGCGCTCAGCGAAGAAAAAGGGTTTACGCGCGAAGACTTTCACCGCTCTCACCCCAAAGGCGCGCTGGGAGAGAGACTTTTAAGGGAGAAAGACAATGGCTGATATCACGGTAGTGGGTTCTTTTGTCATGGACAATGTGGCGCGGATGGAAAAATTCCCTGCGGCGGGGCAGACTGTGCTGGGTTATTCGCTTCAGCTTTTCCCCGGAGGCAAAGGCGCCAACCAATGCGTAGCGTCCGCGCGCCTGGGCGGCGATGTGGAAATGATAGGCAAGCTGGGCCGCGATTCCAACGGGGCTGCCTTCCGAAAAATTTTAAGCGACGAGGGGATCGACGCTAAATATGTCTTTGAGAGCGCACTCCCCACGGGAACGGCTCAGGTTCAGATCGACGCGGCGGGACAAAATCGAATTTGCGTCATTCCTTCTGCCAATTACGATTTCGGCTTCGACGATTTGAATAAGCTCGATTCCTCTTTGGAAAAGACAGCAATCGTCGTCCTTCAGCTGGAGCTTCGTCTCGATGTAACGATTGAAATTCTGCGCCGCTGTAAGCGTTTGGGAAAAACGGTGATCCTCAATCCCGCGCCCGCCGTACCGCTGGAAAAAGAAGTGCTCGCCATGGTCGATTATCTTACGCCGAACGAGACTGAATTGGCGATTTTAAGCGGGCTTCCCGTCGGAACCGACGACGAGCTTTTTACTGCCGCGCAAAAATTAATTTCGTTCGGAACGAAAAATATCGTCGCTACGTTGGGCGTTCGCGGCGCTCTCGTCGCGGACGGTAAAAAAGCGGAGATCGTTTCGGGATATAAAGTGAAAGCCGTGGATACGGTGTCCGCGGGAGACATCTTCAATGGGGCGCTGGCGGTAAAGCTTTCGGAGGGCGTCCCGTTGAGCGAAGCCGTCGCTTTTGCCAATGCGGTCGGCGCGCTCACCGTTACCCGCGCGGGCGCTATTCCCTCCCTGCCCACCCGTGCGGAAGTGGAAAAATTTATCGGAAATTCTTTGAGAAACAACTGATTTCAATGAAAAAGATTTTTTGAAAATTTTGTTTTTTATCCCGGATATTATTGACATATGTCGGAAATAATGTTATACTGTTTCCGACATATGACGAAAATCGAGGTGAATATGCCCAGACCGCAGAAGAAGCGTTACGTATGCCGTGAGCCGAAAAATGATGCGTTTGTTCCCGATGGAAGAAGCTCGGGTGAGAAAGTCATTTTGACGGTGGACGAATATGAGAGCCTTCGTCTGATCGATCTGGAGGGCTACACGCAGGAACGGTGTGCCGAGCAGATGCAGGTTTCGCGGACGACGGTACAGGGCGTTTACGACGCGGCGAGAAAAAAGGTCGCCGACGCGCTGGTAAACGGCAAACGCCTTTTGATCAGGGGCGGGGATTACGTCACCTGCGGACGTTACGAAGCAAGCTGCGGAAGGGGCTGTCACGGGCTTTGTCATATCGGAAATGAGGATAAAAAAATCAAAGCGGAGGATAGTATGAAAGTAGCGGTCACTTACGAAGACGGAAAAATCTTTCAACATTTCGGACATACCGAAAAATTTAAGATTTACGACATTTCTGACGGTAAAATTTCGGCTGAGACGGTTGTGGACACCGAGGGAAGCGGCCACGGCGCGCTCGCGGGATTTCTCGTGCGTCACGGCGTGGATACGCTGATCTGCGGCGGGATAGGCGGCGGGGCGCAGATCGCGCTGGCCGACGCGGGAATCAAGTTATTTGGCGGCGTGACGGGAGATGCCGACGAAGCGGTAAACGCTCTGCTGTCGGGCACTCTCGGCTTTGATCCTGACGTACATTGCGCTCATCACGATCATGAACATGCAGACGGGCACTCTTGCGGCGAGCACGGTTGCGGCAAGCATAATTGTTAAAGGCTTTAAAAACGGTGCCGAGAGACCAAGTCCCTTAAAGAAAATCAGTATTCGTAGTCTTCGGTAATGAAAAAAGCCGGCGCTTTTGCGTCGGCTTTTTTCATTTGTTTGTATAAGCCCCCTCGGTGAGCAAGTGGATAAAAGCGTAGCGCTATGGACAAAAATAAACTCCTGTAATATAATTGAAGCGACTAACAATCGAAAAAAATAAATTTTTGGAGAAAAAATTTTGAAAAAGGTATTGACAAGTCGAAAATTGTATGTTATAATTTTTTCAAATGGTAACGTTAACAAAGCGTATAAACATGTTTGATAGCGTTAACAAAGTCATAAAAGTATAGAGGAAAAAAGTGGTCAGCATAAAAGATGTAGCGAAACTTTCAGGCGTTTCCGTAATGACCGTATCGAGGGTGATAAACGGCAGCGACAACGTTCGGGAGGAAACGCGCGATAAAGTGAAGCAGGCGATTCAGGAGCTGGATTATATCCCCAATCAGTTGGCGAAAAGTCTTGTCAATTCGTCAACGAGAACGGTAGGCGTGTTGTTTTCCAACATATTCAACCCCGTGTATTTAAGTATTATTTCGGGGATCGAGAAAAGGGCGCACGAAAGAGGATACAATATCATCATTAGTAACGCGACCGACTATAAATCGTCGGTGGAAGGCCTGAATATGCTGGTCAGCAAAATGATAGACGGACTGATCGTGTTACCCGTGGAGTTCAATAATATGAACGACGAGCAAGCCTCGGCCGACGCGGTAGATGAAATGTGGCGGTTTTACGGGGCGTTGAAGCGTATGCTCGCCAGACGAAAACTTCCGTGCGTCGTCATAGACATCGATATTAAAAGCGATCTGGCAGATTATGTATGTCACGATTATATCGGCACGGCGAAAATGGGGATAGAGTACCTTATCGGCTTAGGGTTTAAGCGAATCCACCATATCAACAGCGAGTTGAGAGAAGGCTTGTGGGCAGACAGGCAGAAAGCATATGAGACGGGAATGAAAGAGGCGGGCCTGGAAAAAGAAATCAGGGTGGATTACTGCGCCAATTCCACAGCAGCCGCCTTCCTGCTGGTACGGAAGCTTTTACAGACGAATGAAAAGCCCGAAGCGTTTTACTGCGCCAACGATATTTTGGCGATCGGCGCGATGCAGGCGATCAACGCCTGCGGCTTACATATTCCCGACGATATCGCCGTGATGGGAAACGACGGGATCTATATAGGGGAAATGCTGATACCGTCGCTGGCCACCGTGGATATATGCAGCAGCGAGCTGGGGGAAAAAGCGATGGACGGCTGTCACAATTATATAGAAGGAAACCGCGCGAGCGAAAAAATATATATACGCCCCCTTCTTCGGAGAGGAAAATCCGTTCCGGATACGGCGCAAGGCAAGGAGATATAAAATCATGAAAAGACTTCATTTACTCAGTAACGCCCATCTCGATCCCGTATGGCAATGGCGTTGGCAGGAAGGCGTGGGGGCGGCGATTACCACATTTTCCGCCGCCGCGGATTTTTGCGAGGAGTTCGACGGCTACATATTCTGCCATAACGAAGCTATTTTATATCAATGGATAGAAGAAAACGATCCGTCGCTGTTCGGCCGTATTCAGCGGCTGGTCGCAGAAGGAAAATGGCATATCATGGGCGGCTGGTATCTTCAGCCCGACTGCAATATGATAAACGGAGAAAGCTTTATCCGTCAGATGCAAAGAGGGCTGGAATATTTCAAGGAAAAATTCCCGGGCTTCGAGCGTCCCGACGTCGCTATCAATTTCGACAGCTTCGGTCATACGAAAGGCCTTGTGCAGATTCTTTGCGACGCGGGATATAAAGGCTATGTGTGTATGCGTCCGTGCGAGCCTGTGGAAAGCTGCAACGCGGTATGGAAGGGATATGCGGATTCTCAGGTATTCGTCTATCGCGTATATAACGCGTACAATACCCTGCTGGGGCAGGTGGATCAGAGATTGGAGCCTTTTTTGCTGAATTTCGGCAATATGGAAGAAGGGCTGTTTTTGTGGGGCGTCGGCAACCACGGCGGCGGGCCGTCCCGTCAGGACTATCGCATTATCGAGGAGCTGAAAAAGAAATATCCCGATACGGAGTTTATCCATTCCACGCCCGACAAATATTTTAAGGAAATCGAGAAAAAGCTGTCCTCCTTTGCCGAGGTCAAGGAACTCAACTATGTAAATATGGGCTGCTATACGTCCATGATAAGAATAAAACAGCTGCATCAACGGCTTGAAAACGAGCTGGAGCGCGCGGAAAAAATGGCGGCGCACGCGGAGCTGAGCGGCGTTTGTTTCGATAGAGAAGGCTTAAAGCGGGCGCAGGACGATCTGCTGTTTTGTCAGTTCCACGACATTCTGCCGGGAAGCTGTATCAAAAGCGCCGAAGACGACGCGATCATGCAGCTGTCGCACGGCATAGCGGAAGCGGAAAAGATTCAGATGCGTGCGTTTTTTGCCCTTGCGGGCGCGCAGCCGAAAGCCGCGCCGGGCGAATATCCCGTTTTGGTATATCATCCGCACCCGTTCGCGGCCAAGCGGGATATCGAATGCGAATTTATGCTGGCGGATCAGAATTGGAGCCAAGAAGAATTTTACGACGTAAAAATATACGTCAACGGAAAAGAAATTCCCTGTCAGCTTGAAAAAGAGAGCAGCAACGTACCCCTCGATTGGAGAAAACGAATTGTGTTTACATTGGAAATGCAGCCGTTTTCCATGAATCGGGTATGCGTGTTTACGGAGAGAAAGAAACGCCCGGAAAAGAAAAATTTCGAAATCAAGGACAAATTTGTCTTCGATAACGGCAGATTGAGGGCGGTCATCGACGGGGCGGACGGTTTGATTTCCTCTCTGTCGGCGGACGGAAAAGAATATCTGCACGATTCGGGCAGGCTGAACGTCGTGCAGAACTGCTGCGATCCGTGGGGCTTCAATTACGACGATTATCGGGAAAGACTCGGTTCTTTCCGGCTTCTCGACGAAACGGAGAGCGCGAAATTCGCCGCGGTTGCGAGAAAAACGCTGTGCCCTGTCCGCGTGATCGAGGACGGAAAGGTCCGCACGGTAGTGGAAGCCCTGTTCGGTTTCGGCTCCAGCCGCGCCGCGGTGAAATATATTCTGCCCAAGTCCGGGACGGAGTTGAGAGTACATATCGACGTGTTTAACGACGAAAAGGATATCAAACTTAAATTCGAGCTGAACACTTCGTTGAAAAACACGACGTTAAAGGGGCGCACGGCGTTCGGCATGAACGAACTCCCGCAAAACGGAGGCGAGGTCACGGCGCAGGATTACATTATTATGTCGGACGGAGAGAATGCGGTTTCCGCAATTCATTTCGGCACTTACGGCCTGAGCGCGACGGACGGACGGGCGGAAATCACGCTTTTGAACAGCGCGGCTTACTGCGCTCATCCGGTGGACGACCGCGTCATCATGCCCGATGACAGATTCGGCGCCCGCATCGATCAGGGCGAACGCAGCTACGACTTTGAGTTTAATTTCTCGTCAGCGAAGGAGCGCGAGCTTTGCGCAGAAGCGGAAAGCAGGCTTGCGCATCAGCCGCCTTACGCGCTCAGCTTTTTCCCTACGGGAAACGGAAAGGCGTGCGCGGAATTCGGTTCCGTATCCAATCCCGCCGTTACGTTGTCGGCGATCCGTTCTTCCTACGACGGAAAAAACAAGATTGTGAGATTGTATAATTCGCTGGAAACTCCCGCGGAAACGGAAATTTTTCTGCCGTTTGCCGGCATTAAGGAGAAGGTCGGCCTGAAGGGTTATCAGTTCAAGACGTTTATTCTCGGCAAAGGCAAGCTTGTCCCTTGTAACTGTCTCGAAGAAGAGTAACGGTACTCCGCGTCCGGTAAAAATAAACAGAAGGGTACCCTTCTGTTTTGCATTCTGCAAAACAGAACAAATATTATTCGGCGTCCTTTGAGGAAGAGAGGCGTAAAAGCCGTATGATACAGCGCGGAAATCTGAAAAATAAAGAATTAAGGAAATAACCGCTATGAAAAAAATATTTGCGAATTTATTGGCTCTTTCCGTGTGCGCGGCGGCGTTTGGCGGCTGTGCGAAGCCGGAAGAAAAGAAATACGGAGCAGAGGAAATGACAAAGGCTTTCTGGTTGTCGGATACGATGTATAACGAATCGGTAATGATGGTAAAAGAAAAGGACGGGGCGGCTCCGACCGGCAATCTCGCTTTTGTTCCCACGGGAAAAGTCAAGGTGACGAACCCTACCATGACCGTGACCTACGAGGAGGGCAAGGACTATAAGATTTCCGGCCGCACGATTGAAGCGACGGCGGAAACCTCCATGCCGTGGCTGAAGGAAGAAGTCCTTTTCGGGATAGATATGCCCGAAGGAAAAGGACTTTCCCTGCAGCCCGCCTCGGAAGAAGCGAAGCAAAAGGGCTATGAAAACATTTTATATACGGAAAGCGCGTTTCTGATCGAGAATCAGGTTCTGGTAACTTACGATTACGATAAAACCCAGTTTGACCAAAGCACGCTTCCGGCGTACCAGGGCGATAAGCTTTCAAATACGCGCGCGCTTTTGGAGGCAAAGGCACCTCTGCAAATCATCGCTTACGGCGACAGCATTTCCACGGGCTGCAATTCCACGGGCGGAGGCTTACAGTCGATATACGACGATACGTATCCCGGAAATTCTTTGTATATCCCGTTCGACCGCGCGCCTTATACCCCGACGTTCCCCGAAATGTTCGCCGAGGGCCTCGCGGAGAAATACGGCTCTGACGTCGGCGTTTACGGCGCCGCCATGGGCGGACAAACCAGCGATTGGGGCGCGCGTTCGGCTGCCGCGCGCGTGGTCAATCCCGACATGGGATACGACCCCGATCTCGTAACGATAACGTTCGGCATGAACGATGCCACCTTAGGGGTGCCGCTCGACAGATTTGAGGAGAATTTGCTTAAAATAATCGACGATATCCGCGCCGTATCGGGAAAGGCGGTAGAGTTTATTCTCATCGGCACCATGCTTGCCAACAGCAACGCTTCGCAGTGTAAAAATCAGGAGGCGTATTGGCCGGTTATGCAGAAGGTAGCGGCTTTGCGCGAAGGAGTCGCGGCGTCGGATATGGGCGGCATGCACAAATTTTTTCTTCAAAACAAGAAACCTGCGGATATGCTGGCAAACAACATCAACCACCCCAACGATTTTCTTATACGCATGTACGCCATGAACCTTTTGGCGACATTGATACAAGAGTAAAGGATATGATGAACAATACAAATTTTAAGCCGACCGTTTTCTGGGCGTGGAACGGCAGAATGACCGACGGGGACATACGTCGGGAAATCGGTGAATTTGCCCGCAGCGGCATAGGCGGGCTTCATCTGCACGCCCGCGCGGGACTTTCCGTGGAATATCTGGGGAAAGAATGGATCCGCGCGTTTGAAACCTCCGTCGCGGAATGTAAAAAATACGGCCTGGACGTTTGGATTTACGACGAACAGGGCTGGCCGAGCGGATTTGCCGGCGGAAAGGTTTGCGCGCTGGGAGAGGACTATCTGCAAAAGTTTCTTTGCAAAACACTGCCGGGCGAAGAGGACGGAATGTGCGTTCTCGCGGCTTACCGAAAGGAAAACGGAGCCTATAAGCGCTGCGAAAAAGAGGGCGCGGAGTTTGTCGTTTGTTACCGCGCGGACGAGCATTACGTGGATCTTCTCAACCCGAGGGTGACGGACGCGTTTATCGAATGTACGCACGAAGTTTATAAAAAAGAATTTTCCTCGGAATTCGGAAAAACGATCAAAGGGATTTTTACGGACGAACCGCAGATTCACGTTTCTTCGCTGGTATGGAGCAACGAAATTCCCGAAGCTTACCGAAAAAAATACGGCTCGGACGTATTGGACGGACTGTATCTGCTCTTCGAAGAAAACGGCGAGGCGTATCGGGAATACCGCTATCGGTACTATTCCGTCGTGCGGGATTTGTTTGTACATAATTACACGGAACGCATTTCGCGTTGGTGCGAAGCAAACGGACTGATTTTTACGGGACATTTCGCAGGGGAAGAAGGGTTATGCGTTCAGGCGGCCTCCAATACGGGCGTCATGCCGCATTACGAATATATGCGCCAGCTCGGGGTGGATTACCTGGGAAGAAGAAAGAACCCCCTGCTGCTTTTCAAACAGGCGTCGAGCGTCGCCAATCAGTTTGAGCGCCCCCGTATTCTCTCCGAGGTATTCGCTTGTACGGGAAACGGCGTAAGCTTTCGGGAGCTTGCGGCAATCTGGAACTATCACGCGGTTTTCGGCGTAAACATGCCCTGCATGTCCATTTCTATGCACCGTCTCGGCGGCGTGAGAAAGAGGGATTATCCGGTTTTTCTTTCCTCCCAGCAGCCGTGGTGGAAATATTTTTCTTGCTTAAACGAATATATCGCGAACGTATCCGAATTTGTCGCGGGGGGAGAGGCGAGCGCAGACGTTTTATTGATTTCCGCAATAAACGGCGCGCTCGAAGAACCGATTTTTTCCCTGAAACAAAGAAGCGCCTCCGCGCGTTACAGGAGATTGGCGGAGGACCTGGTCGCCTTGCAGATTCCTTACGACATCGGCGACGAAACGATTATGGAAAGGCACGGAAAAGCGGAAGGAGGGATTTTGAGTATAGGCGCGGGACGCTATTCGCTGGTCGTTCTGCCCGAGCTCGATAATATTTCTTCCTCCACGGTAGCTTTGCTGAAGAAATTCGCGGCGGGCGGCGGGCGCGTCGTGTGCATGACAAAATTGCCCGAGCGCGTGGACGGGAAGCTCGTTGCGGAGCCGGAAAAAGTTTTCGGCGCTCTGTCTGCGACGCTCATTCAGCAGCGGCGCGGAATCCTCGGAAGCTATTTCGTTTCCATAGGTCTCGTCCGCGACGTATGCGTGAGAGATTACGAAAACAGGCTCGTCGAAGACGTTATTCTCGGCGTGCGCAACGAGGGCGGCGACAGGAGCATCGCGGTGTTCAATCCCTCGTCGCACGGGGATCTGAAAACGACCGTCTGCGTCCGCGGGAGCGGGAAATTTTATCTCTTCGATCCCTTCACGGGAAAAGAATCGCCGCTGTCCTCCTTCGGGGACGGAAACGAAACTTTCTGCTGCTGCGAGCTGTCTGCCCTGCAGGCGCGGTATATCCGTTTCGTCCGCGCCGTCGGGGCTTCGGAAAATGCGGACGATAGGAAATGCGAAATCCGCTCGCGCAGGGAATTGCCTTTTTCTCTGACGGAGACGGAGGACAATCTTCTCACCCTGGATTACGCGCGGTATTCCGTGGGCGGGGCGCCTTACTCGGAGCCGCTTCCCACGGTAAAGATACACGACGAGGTTTATCGCGAAGCGGAAAAGCACGACGGCGCGAAAGTGCGCGTCAAGTATGCGTTCGACTGCGAATGTGCGGGAAACAGACTGTTTCTCGTCGGGGAGACGAAAAACGCGAAGAAGATACTCGTCAACGGCGTTTCGCTGAATGTGGATGCGGAAGAATATTACCGGGACCGGGATTTCAAAAAATACGAAATCACCGATTTGGTGCAAACGGGCGAGAATATCGCGGAAATCGAATACGAAATTCCCGCTTTGCATCTCGGCTACGAGCTTGGCGAAGTACACGACGCCGTAAGAAATAAATTCAGCTATCCCGTGGAAATCGAAAGCGTTTATATTTTGGGCGATTTTGATACGGAGCCGCTCGGAAGGACGTCGCAGAAGATAAACTGCGTTACCGCGGAGGGAAATTTCAGGCTGGTTCCCGTTCGGGAGAATCGTTCGCCGGGCGACCTCACTTCCCGGGGCAAGTGGTTTTACGCCGGAAACGCAAAATACGAGACGACGTTGGAAAAAGAAGACGGCAGGTCGTTTATTTCGGCGGAAGGGTACGGGGCGTGCTGCGGCGTGTCCGTAAACGGAAGGTTCGCGGGAACGGTATTTTTGCGGGGAGAGCCTCTGGAAATCACCGAATATCTCTCGGAAGGAACAAACCTCGTCGCGCTGGAGCTTGCGGGGACCTTGCGAAATATGCTGGGGCCTCACCACCACTTCAAGGGCGAGGTGGAATACACGGGCGTGCATACCTTTACGGGTGAGTACGGGAACGGAGCGATAGAGGATTTGTCCAGCGCGGAGGCTCCCGACGCCGTATGGACGGACAGGTACGGTTTTGTCCGTTTCGGGCTTGAAAAAGTAATTTATATAAATAAAAAATAATTCGGAGGAAACAATTATGAAAAAGAGTTTCGCTATTCTTTTGACAACTGCGCTCCTGGCAACGAGCGCGCTTGCGGGCTGCGGAAAATCGGGATCGGGGAATAAAATCCAGATCGTGGTGGACGGCGGCGGCGTGGCGGGAAATTACAACAGTTCCATCAGCATGACGCCCTCTCCCGCCAATCCCAATCCGTACAATCAGCTGGAGCTTCTCGCAAAAGAATGGAGCGACGCAAACGATACCTACGAAATCAAAATCAACCGCAATTCCATGAACGGTAACCGCGACACCATTCTCGGCTACCTTTCCACCTCCAGCGGCCCCGACATTATTTATCAGACGGGGACGACGATTGCGGAAGATATGGAAAAGAATTATTTCGTCGATATGACCGATTATCTGCAAGGCCCCAACAAATACGCGGAAGGCAACGAAAAATGGGCGGATCTGTACGATCCGCAGGAGCTGGAAGCCTCCCGAGCCCCCAACGGGAATTTTTATTCCGTGGGGATCGACCGCAACGTCGCGGGCGTCATGTACAACGAGGAAATTCTGACCGCCGCGGGCGTCGAGCTTCCCATCAAGACTTACGGCGAGTTTGTTGAGGCGCAGGATAAAATACAGGCGTATTCCGATTCCAACGGGCTGGAAATAATTCCTTATTCCATGGTCGATAATTGGTACGACATCGTGCTGGAAAGCAGCCTTTACGGAAGCCTGGCTGACGAATACGACGTTATCCGCAAAAACGGAATCGTCGATACGGAAGAACTTTGCCGCGCCTCGTATCTCGGAAAGTACAAAATCATGAACGGCTCCAACGTGGACGCGAGATATGAAGCCTATCTCAACCTTATGAAGCGCGCGCAGCTGCATACGCCCGAGGGCTCGAAAGGAAACACTGCCGTCACCGAATTCATGAACGGCAAGGTGGCTATGGTTTCCTGTCTCGGAAAGAGCATGGTGCAGGTGCAGCAGCAAAAGAAAGTGGAAAAGCTGGGCGTCATGGGCTATCCCGTGCTGACGCAGAGCGACATCGACGAATACTCGGGCGTGGCGGGCGTGACGATCGACGAAAGGGGCGTGCGCCGCGGCATTTCCGGTATCGGAACGGGCTGGTGGATCACGAATGCCGCGATGAAGAAAGGGACGGTGGAAGCCTGCGTCGATTTCCTGCAATTCGTCACCGCGCCTCAGAATAACGTCAAAATGGTCAACAAGCTCGGTTACGCGATTCCTCTCGATACCGAAGCGGCCGCTTCCGCGGACATGAACCCGCTGTTCGCCGATCTGATCGCGCAGTTCAACGAGGACGTGGAGAACGATTTCTTTGAATTTCACGTGTTCAATTCCTGGGGGATCATGGGCTTCGACTGCTGGAGCAATTTCGTCGTTCAGAGCGGGAACCTTTTCAAGGGGACGCCCGTTGCCGAGGTGGCGAAGTCGATCAACAGCCAGTTCCTTTCTTCAAAGGATTCTCAGATAGAAAAAAATAAGCAGAGCGGCGCCTGGGACGTTGATGGTTGGAGTTCGCTTTCCTGAATAAAGGAGCAAAGTAATGTTGAAAAGTTATAAAAAAAGCGATCTATTCGGTTATTTTTGGATACTTCCCGCTTTTTTGCTGATTTGCGTGTTCAGCGTATATCCCGCTTTGTCCGCTCTTCTTCATTCGTTTACGGAATGGGATCTGGTAAACGTCGAGTTTATCGGGATCGATAATTTCAAAAGATTATTTTCCGATAAAATTTTCTGGAAATCGTGCGGTAATCTGTTGATTCTGATGAGTACGGGGCTTGTATTGGGAAATCTCGCCCCCCTCACGCTTGCGGAACTGCTGCACAACCTGAAGAGCGAAAAATGGAGCAACGCTTATCGATTTATTTTCGTTATTCCCACGCTGGTACCCGGCATGGTGAATATGCTTATCTGGACGAAAATCGTGTTCAATCCTTTCCCGAGCGGATTGGTGAACAGCATTCTGGGCAGCCTTTTCGGGGCGAGCGCGAAAGGGTGGTATTTTGACGAAAATCTCGCGCTGCTTTCCATGGTGCTTACCGGCTTTCCGTGGGCGGCGGGAACGTCCTTCCTGATTTATCTGGCGGGACTCAACAATATTTCCGAATCCGTTTACGAAGCGCTCGACCTCGACGGAATCACCGCATGGAAACGCGTTTTCTATATCGATCTGCCGCTGTTGAAAAGCCAGATAAAATATTTCGTCATGATGGGGATTATCGGCGCAATGCAGAGTTTCTCCATGCAGCTGGCGTTTACGAAAGGCGGGCCGAATTACGCGACCACCGTTCCCGGATACTATATGTACGACAGGGCGTTTTTCGGCAGTGAATTCGGGTATGCCGCCGCGATCGGATTTTTCCTGTTCGTCGTTACGCTGATCGTCACCATCATCAATAATAAGTTTATGAAATCGACAGAGGAGGTTATGTGATGGAGCGTGCGGAAGCTTACCGGAACGGCCTCAAAGAAAATAAAAGGGCGAAGCGAGACGCAGTGATACGGCAGGTTTGCGTGCATTTTGTCATTTTGCTGTTTCTGTTTTTCGTGGCGCTGCCCATTTGGTTTCTCGTCATAAAAAGTTTCAAATCTCCCGACCAGGAAATCTCTTCTCCCTTTTCTCTTTCGTTTCCGTTTTTTATGGAAAATTACAAATTGGCCTGGTTGTTCGTCAAGGATTATATTCTTAATACCGTGATTATAGCGATAGGCCAGACTTTCGGCGTGCTTGCCGTGTGTTCGATGGCGTCCTACGCGTTTATCAGATACAATTTTCCTTTCAAAAACGTAATTTTTATCATCATTCTCTCTTTCATGATGGTACCGGGGATGCTTACGCTCATTCCGCAGTATCAGATGGTCATGATTGCGTTTAATATGAAAAATTCCTATCTCGGCGTTATCCTGCCCGCTATTACGGGCGCGGTGCCCATGGGAATATTTCTGCTTAAAACTTTCTTTTCAGGCCTACCCAAAGATCTGTTCGAGGCGGCGGAGCTGGACGGCGCCTCGAAATTCAGACAGTATCTTACCATAGCCCTTCCTCTGTCCGTTCCCATTTTGGCTACGCTTGCCATTACGCAGGTGCTGGCGGCCTGGAACGATCTGCTGTGGCCGCAGCTGATTTTGCAGGACGAAGCGATGCACACGATCACTGTCGGCCTGGCGCCGTTCACCGAATCGTATTATAACAATTATCTTAGCCTCGGCGTACCTTTTGCGGGGTATGTGATCGTCAGTATTCCGCTTCTGCTCATTTTCTTTGCGGCGTCGAAACAATTTATCCGCGGTCTTACCAGCGGTGCGTTCAAAATGTAACCGAAAGGAGAAATCACAATGAAAGAAAAGAAAATTTTCCGTTTCTGTTCGCTGGCCCTCATCGGCGTTTTGGCGTTTGCCGCCGGCTGTTCTAAGCCGGAACCCCAAGAGGAATTGCCCGGTACGGAGGTCATACTGGACAGAAATATGCAAAACGGGGTGGATGTGCTCGGCACAGTTTCCATAGAGGATCTGGGGAAAGTCACCTATCAGTTCCGTTATCTCGACAGCGTTCCCTCCGATGCCGTCAGCCTTTGGAAGCTCGGACAGTGGGGTACGAAATTCGGCCTTGCGGACACGGGCGAAGAATCGCAGGACGGAGACAATTACATACTGAAAGACGATACCAAAGAATTTATCGTAAATCCGAAAACAGGCCAATACAGCTTAAATTGCAACACGCAGAAAGAATATCCCGTGCCTAAGCCCTACGGAGCGGATTGGCTGCACTTTATCACGATCCAGAACGTTTCGGATATCTCGAGAATTTCCGAAATGGAAAATATTTGGATGGATCTGGATTTTTCCATTCCGTATTGCGAAAATCTGATGAGCGAAGCGGAGTTCGATAAGGATCTGCACACCGCCCTTTTCCAATGGGTGTTCGTCGTCAAAAACTGCAATCCCGATTCGTTCGATTACAATCAGTATTTCTGGATGAACATTCCCCTGTACGACGGAAGAAGCCTTTCGGACGAATTGTGGAAGACGTTTAAGGAAAGCGCGTTTCTCGATTACGGCAAAGAAGATAAGTCGAGTACCTTTATCTACATGGCGCCCAGCGACGGTTATCTGACGGAGGAGGGCGTGGAGGTAGGAAAGAGATACCGTATCACCCTCGATCTCATTCCTTATCTCGAAAAGGCTCTGACGACAATTCAGCAGCTCGACGAGAACAAAAACAGCGATTTCCCGCTTCTGCTCAACACCACTATGGACGATTTGTGCATCAATCAGTTTTATATCGGCTGGGAAGTCCCGGGGACGTTTAACTGCGGGGCCACCATTTACAAAAACAGTTTGCTTTACAATAAAATATGAATCCCGCCGACGGCGACAGCCGGGGATAAAAAAATGAGAAAGGAGAATTCAGAATGAGAAAACTTGCGGCAGTATTCTTGTCTGGGATATTATTACTGCTTATGGGGTGTACGAATACCGAAAAACCCGGCGAAGCATCGGGCGGAGAAAAAAATCTTCTTCCGGATAACTGTTTCGAGCAGGGATTTATTCTTACGGGCTTTGACAGCCGTCCCGAATACAATCAAAGACATATCGGCGAAATAGACTACGGAGAAACGGGTCTCGAGCCGATATGGAGAATCGGGCAGTGGGGCTGCAAAAAAAATCTGGTAGATGCCGTATATACGCAAGAGGACGGCATGGACGTGTTCCGCGACGGTAGCAAGGAGCTTAAGGTAAACCGCTCCACGGGCGCATTTACGCTAAATTGCAACGCGGAGGCCGACGGAGTGTATGCGGACGGCCCGAGAAAGGAAAACGAGCCTTGGATTCATTTTATCCTGGAGGTTCCTCAGTTCCCCCAATACACGATGTTGAAAGATATCGACTATTTGACGTTCTATCTGGAATTTCAGCTCACGAAAGGGGTAAACCAGTGCGGTGCGGGATACAATCCCGATCTCCATTCGTCGATGTTCCTTTGGTACGTCACGATAAACGACATTACGAAGCCCTCCGATTATTTTTGGTTCGGTCTTCCCATCTATGACAATCGCAGCGACTATTCGCCCGAATTTGCGGCGCAGGACGGCGGAAAAGAGGATTCGACCAGCGCGTTTATCTTTAATCCCGCAGGGAATACCTTTTTGGATATGCCCGTCAAGCCGGGCAATCACAACGTTCTTTCCCGCGATATGCTTCCCGTGATACGTCATGCTTTCGAGCTTGCTCAGTCCCGCGGGTTTCTGAAAAACACGAAATACGAAAACCTCGGCATCACGAGCATGTATATAGGCTGGGAGCTCCCCGGGACATTCGACGTGGGCATGGACGTAAACAATATGAAGCTTCTTGCCGGAAAGGCAAATAAATAACGTAAGGAGGATATATGAAAAACAAAAAAACTCTTTTATGCGGTCTCTTATGCGTGTGCGCGCTGGCGGCGGCGAGTTTCGCTCCGAATTTTGCGTATGCGAGCGCGGAGAACTCGGCGGGGATAAAGGACAGCGACTTTTTCCAGCCCGCTTCGGGCGTTACGGCGCAGCCTTCGGAGGATATAGCCCTCACGGATATAACCATGCCCTACACGGCGGACGGCTGCGTGTATTACGGTACGGAGGGAACGGCGTTTCCCGCCGATATGTCATCGTTTAGATGGAATCTGACGATCAATCAGCTGGCGGCAGGTCAGTCGTTTACGATTTCTTTCCTCAAAGACGCACAAAAGCGTCCGTTCGACGGAGCAGTGGGGGTGTCTTTCGTATTTGAAGCGTTCAGCGAAGGTGTTTTAAGGCTGTATATTCTCGACGCCGCGGACGGGAGCCTGCTTCAGGAAATGATCGATACCGATTCTCAGTGGGCGTATCAGAAAGACGGCACTTTCCCCGAAGATTATCCAAAGGATCCCGAAGCGGAGGAGGGACATTCGCACGGCATGGTGGGACGTCTCACCTGCGCGAATGCGATCGGACAGACTTTGCAGTTTGTCAACATGGTGGATTCCGCCAGCTTCGGTGGCACGACGAACCGACCCGCCGTTACGACGGGCAACTCTTTGGGTACCACCGTTCCCGGCGAGATATTTACCAACCGCGACATGAAAATCAACAATCTCGTCCTGGCACTTTCCACCGGAGGCCAAAACGGTACGACGGGGCCGGAAACGGAGTTGTCCTTCACGGTATCCACGCCCGCCGATAAAAAGACCGTGGCTTACAACAGCAGCGTAAGCGGGGTAAAGACGAGCATTTCCGCGATGGTCGCCTCTTCGGAGAAGGCCGCGGCAGGAACGCTTCCCGCGGACGAATACTTTGCGATGAAAGAGGAGTTTGCCGCGGTTGACGTTTCCGCACTCCGTCCCCGCGATAAATTTATTCAGCAGAAAAATCTCGATAAAATCTCGGGAAATCTTTCTTTGACGGCAGAGAAGCTGGCGGCGGTGCCGGGTAGCGTAACGGCTTACAGCGCCGCGCTGAACGAACTGAAAAATCTTGCCGACGTTACGCAAACGAAGATAGAAGCCGCCAAAGCCGCAAAAAAAGAATACGAGCAAAATTCCGCCTTCGTAAAGTATCTCGAGGGAGAGAAACTCGAAGAGGTGGAAGCGCTCATTGCGGCGTTGGACGAATCCCTTCTGCTCAGGGGCGAGCTGCATTTGCAGATCTGCGTTTACGAAGAAAAGACGGCGGCATTTTCCGCCGCGCCTTCCTCCGCGACGCCCGAACAGATTTACGAGGCGGAGCTTGCGAAGCAGGCGATCTCTCTTTCCGCGCTGGATAAATTGAGCGCGGAGGATAAAACCGCGTTTGAAAACAGAATCTCGGCATGCGACAAAAAAGTGGACGAAGCCCGCCGCACCAACGCCTACGACGTGGAGGCATATAAAATCAATCTGTACAAGGCGTCGGTGGCAGAACTCGGCGCGGACGCGTCCGTAGCAGATTTCAACCGCGTTTACGGAGAGCGCCCCGAATTAAAGCTCGACGACATAATGCCCTCCGACCGCGAAGCGCTGGAAGAACTGCTGGCGGCCGCCGATAAAGCGCTCGGCGAAAAAATCGTGCTTTTGATGGAAAAATGGTATTCCGATTACAGCGCAAAGACGGACTTTTTGGACGACCTTTCTTCCCTGACGCAGAAAAAGATAGACGAAGCGGAGAGCGCGGCTTATGCAAAAGAGGATTTCGATGCGCTTTTGGAGATTTCCGATAAAATCGGCTATGATATTTCCTCCGTCGTCGAAAATCTGGAAGAATGCGACCGCAAAGTAAAAGCGGCGAAGGTAAGAATCCTTGTCACGGAATACTCCGCCGCGGCGAAAGGAGAGATAACCGACCTTGCGTCGATGAATTTTGCCTACGAAAAATATCTTGCCGTTGCGGAAGCCGATACGAAACTTTTGTCCGCAGAGGAGCTCGCCGCGTTTGACTCGATGAAAGCGGAAGCCGATTCTGCGTACGAGGAGAAAGCGCTGGAGCTGATCGGCGCGGCGTTGGAGGAATTTGAAGCCTCCGTCGCCGTGGAGGATCTTTCGGCCGTGGAGGCCCTCAGAAACGCGAAAGCGAAGCGCGCGGCCGTTCCCGATCTGAAATACCTCATCGTCGAAGAAGACAGGGGCGAGTTTGCGGGACGCTACGAAGCGGCCGACGAAAAGCTGAAGGCGGAGCCTCTTTACTATGTCGAGACCACGGGGACGAGCTGGACTGCTTCCGAAACGGAAGACGGAATCCGTCTCGACAATAAGCTGGGCGAGCAAAACAACTGCGACGGCCTCGCGCTCATTCAGGACCCTCTCGATATCGACGGCTTCGATTTCGCTTTCGACTTTACAAAAATCGGCCGGATATGGCGGGGCGAGGTGGACGGTAAATATCCCCAAAGCATTTACGTTATGAACATTCTTAACGCGGCGGGGAAAAATAAGGACGAGGCGCAGGGCTTCTCCGTCTATTTCTTCCTCAATCAGATGGATCAGATCGAAGTCAATGTATATGCCCCCAATAGAGACGGCAACGCCGTCATGCTGGCGCAGGGCGTAATAGAAGGCGTTCCCGTAACGGCGGAGCCCTATCAGCCGATCACCGTCCGCGTCCGCGTGGAGAAAAAAGCGAGCAACTATACGCTTTGGGTCAATTCTCTGTCACTCAACATTTACTACCGCGATTTTATCAATCCCGCAGAGGATAACCCCGCATATATGCCCGAATTCGGCGTAGGGGACGAAATCGGAGAAAACATCTTCCGCGGCGGCAAGGCGTACGTTTCCTTTGTCGTGTTCGCCGAAAGCCTTACCCCCGAAGAACGCGAGTCGGCGATTACCATTCGCATGATCGGAGACAAAACGTTCGGCGGATACGTTCCGCCGGTATATACGGTTTCGGTGGAGCTCGTTTCGGGACCCGCCAAGACGGAATATAAAAAGGGCGAAGCGTTCGATAAGACGGGCATTAAAATGACGGCGCTTCTTTCCGACGGCACTACGGTGGAAATCCCTCTGGATAAAATCAAGGTGCTGGGCTTTACTTCCACGTCCAAGGGCACGAAAAACGTTACGCTCAGCTATACCGACGACAGCGGCGTCACGCTTACGAAGGTAATCAAGGTGACCGTGGTCGATGACGAAGCTCCCGCGCCGGCTCCCGCAGAAGGCCCGAATAAGGGGCTGATTATCGGGCTGAGCGTCGGCGGCGGGGTTGTCCTCGTCGGCGCGGCCGTTGCGGTTGCGTTTGTCTTGAAGGCAAAGAAAAAGAAGAACGATAAGTGATAAATGTTTTCCGCATACGGGCGGAAGAAGCTCGTATGCGGAAAGTAAAAAAATATATAAAAGGTGGAATGTATGAAGAAAAAAAGCGTTAAATTGTTGATCGCGTGCCTGCTCTCCTGTGCGGGCGTCGCCTCTGCCGCCGGCGCGGCGGGGAGCGTAATGTCCGTAAAGGCCGCTTCGGGCGTGGCCGAGAACGCGCCTTTTTACGACGGGCCGATGTGTTCCGATAAGAGCAGCGTGACCAAGCGCTCCGACGGCAGCTACGCGGTCTCTCAGATGACGGGCGGCGGCGGAACCCGGCTCTTTTACGGCGATTATGTGTCCGGGGGCGCGGAAAATGCGTACTTACTCGATCTGACGGATACGGAGATTACTTTTTCCGTAGATAGCCTGGCTGCGGGTCAGGGAATAGAGCTCGCGTTCATGTCGTTCAGACAGAACGGAGACATGTATCCTATGCAGGGGTACGGACAGGGATTCAGCGTACTGCTCGCCGACGACCCCAGCGGCGGAAATAATACGGGCTTTTGCCCCAGGGTTTCTACGTTTTCTCTCGACGGCGGCTACTCGCCCTATACTACGACAGGCAACGATTATCTGGTATATAACAATACCTCTCCTCGCGATTCCTACCTCGAAAAGGACATGAAGCTGCATATCTTCGCGGGAGAGGATAAACTGAACATAGAAATCGATTGGGTGCGCGACGGAAACAACGGCGCGGCTTACGATTACCGTGCGGAGCTTCCTTTGAACGTTCTGCCCGTTACGGGAGATTATGCGTTCGATTATACGAAATCCTATTTCATGATCGGGAACAGCGGCGCCGGCATGAATATGACGGTGGAGGATATTTCCGAGCCTGCGACAAACGCGTATTATGAAAAGTACGGCGGAAAATATCATAATTCCGCGCGCTATACCGAAGAATACCGTATTGCGGCAAACGCGCTGGGCGGAGAGACTGCAACGGGCGCGGACGTAAAGGAATACTATTATACCGAGATGAATTTCTTGGGCGTCGATCCGAGCGGCATGAGAAAGAGCGACCGTTACGAATACGACGCGGCAAAGAGCATTTCCACGGCGGGCTTCGACGAAAAAGCGCTGGCGCTCAAAGAGGAAGTATTTGCCGGATATACCGTCGATTCCGATATTACGAACGAGCGCGACGCGATCGGAGCGTTTGCGTTTTATACGAAATTTTCCGATCGGCTGACGGAATACGAGGCAATCGCAAATCATATCCGCGAGGCCTTGTCCGAAAAGGATTTCGGACAGAAAGCGGTAGAGGCTTCCATCGCCGGATTTTTGGAAAAATATTCGGCGGCGGTACGGGAGAACTATAAGCCCGCGCTGGCGGATTATGACAAGGTTCTGAAAGAGTACGCTGCGCTTTCCGCGTTTGCAAAGGGCATGGTAAGCAACTATGCCGCTCTGGAAAGCTGGAAAGAGGAAACGCTCGTCGAAATGAAGGGACTGTATTATTCGACGGAGGGAAGCTATTTCACCAACGAGTACGACTATACGGAAGAAGACGGAAAAGGCTCCGTCACGAAGTGTTATGCGGGCGCGGTGAGGAATGAGGACGGAAGCACCAAGCTGCTTCTTTCCGACGATACGACGAACCGTCTCGTTTACGGTACGGATATAAAGGACGGCAAATGGACGGATTACGCGGTGAACTTATCCGATTTTGAAATGAAATTCACCGTCGATTCCAGCGCAGCCAACGCGAGGTTCGCAATCAATTTCGTATCGCATCGTTCCGCGCTTCCTTACGGCGACGAGAGCAATCCCGGGCTTTCCCTGTTCTTCCGTATGGGATTTGACGGACCCGGTTCCGCCGGCGTTGCGCTCACGGAAACCAAGGGCGGGATTTATCCCAACAGCAATCCGGACACGCCGGCTCTGGAGGGCTTTACCAACGACTGGGGCGGATTCGGTTCGTTGAAATGCGCCGAAGGCATCGTCGGCAAAACGATTACCGTGCGCATGGCGGCGGAAGAAGCGGGCGTCAGGCTCACCGTTTCCGCGGAGGGGAGTGCGGACGCTTCCATTCTGCTTACGAACGAATACCTGGCAGCCGTATTTGCTACGGAAAAGGGCGCGATCGATACGTCCAAGCTTGCGCTTACGTTCAGCGTGGGCGAGGGCATGGAGTCGTATAGCGGAAACAGCGATATCGAACTGACGGTTAAGCAGATCAGCGACGAATACGCCGATTTTACGCGCGAATTGTTTGCGGATTTTGAAACGTACAAGTCAAGCATAGCCGCGCTTTCGGGCAAAACCTCGCTCACCTTCGACGAAATTCGGAGCATAAACGCAAAGTCGGAAAATATCGCCGTTAAGGAAGGGCTTCTCCGCCGCTACGAAGCAGAAAAGCTGGCGGCGAAAAAAGCGGAGCTCAGCGCCGAAGATCTTTCGAAAATCGACGTCATGGCGATCGATTATTTCAAGGGCCAGATGAATGCGCTGGCCGGAGTCACGCCCGATAACTATATCGAGAAAAGGACTGCGCTTACGAAATTTGAGGAGCAATGGAAGGTCGTCACTGCCTCTCAGAAAGAGCTTTATGCGGAGTGCGCGGACGCCGTTGCCGCGGTCGAGGCCGATATCGCGGGCTGCGGGCTTGCGAAGGGCGTGATCGACGATATCGCGGCGCTCGTCGCAAAAACTCCTCTGCCGGCTACGATAGAAACTCTGCGTGAGGAATACGCGGCGCTTAAAGTCCGTTACGAGGGGTTGGCGGAGAAGTATAAGGCCCAGGTGACAAACGGCGACGACTTTACGGCGTACGGCGAGCTTCTCGACGCTTACGATCCCGCTCAGTCCGTGGAAAACGCGATCGAAAAGCTGTTCGTGGATTACGCCACGATCAACAGCTCCAATAAGAACGAGGCGAAAGAGGCTCTTGCGGCGGTTCGCTCGGCTTACGAGGAACTGACGGAAAGCCAGAAACAGGAAGTTTCAAACTTCGCAAAAACGGACGAATTCGAAGAGAAAATCGCGGCGTTCGAGCAGAGCCAGATCGACTATTCCGTAGCCGCGGCATTCGACCGGGAAGTGGTTGAAAAAACGGGGCTTTATGCGGAAATCACTGCCGAAAATAAGGCGGCCGCGCTTGCCGACGTCGCCGCGCTTAAAGAAAAGTACGAGGCTTTGACGCAGGCGCAGAAGGATTTCTCCGAGAAATATTCTCTCGTCGGGGAACTCAAGGAAAAAATTTCGGCGTTTGAAGCGCAGCAGACGCTTAAGGAAGCCGCGGAAGCCGTGGACGCGCTCATCGCGGGCATCGGCAGGGTAGAAAATACTTCGGCTTGCAAAAATAAAATCGACGCGGCTCGCGCGGCTTACGACGCTTTGAGCGCGGAAGCGAAAGCGCTGGTATCCGGCCTTTCCGCGCTGGAAAAAGCGGAAAGCGACTACGCCGCATTGCAGGAGAGCTCGGAAGGCTCCGAAAGCGGAAGCTCGTCGAAGGCCGATTCGGGCTGCGGAAGCTCGATCGGGGCGCTCGGCGGGTTGATGGCGACCGCGGTTTTGGCTGCGGGTGCGGCTTTGGCTGCGAAGAAGAAATCCGACGATAAATAAAATATGCATAAGCATGCGCCGTCGCAGTCTATGGCGGCGGCGCGTCCTTAAAGGAGAACAGAATATGTTGAGAAAAACGGCTTTGGCCGCGGCGGTTTTGCTGGCCTGCTGCAGCGGGTTGACCGCCTGCGGAAAGGGCGGGGAGACGAGCGGGGAAAAAGACTATTCTCTCTGGGATTTTTCCGCGCTTTCGGCGCAGGTCCCCGAGGTGCGCGAAGCGGGATATTCTTATGACGGCGGCGAAAACATCGAAGGAATCTATTTTACGGGTGCGGAATATAACGGCGAGAAAACGGAAATTTTTGCCTATCTCGGCGTTCCCGAAACGCAAAAACCCGCCGACGGCTATCCCGCCATGGTATTGGTGCACGGGGGGCTGGGTCAGGCGTATGCGGATTGGGTAAAATTATGGACGGACAGGGGGTACGTCGCCCTTTCTCTGTCCGTGGACGCGAATTACACGGACAGCGCCAATAAGGCGGCGGCAAACCCGAAAGGCGGGCCGAATATTTCCGTTACCGCCGCGGATATGACAAATCCGAAAAACTCGTGGGAATATATCAGCGTGGCGAACATTATCGCCTGCAACAATATTCTCCGCGGACGCGATGACGTGGACGAGTCCAATATCGGAATCACGGGGATTTCCTGGGGCTCCTATCTCACCTGCATAACGGTCGGGGTGGATAATCGCTTCAAATTCGGTGTTCCCGTTTACGGCGCGGGATACATGGACGAAGATCCCACCAGCGAGCTTGCGGGCGTATTTGCCATGGACGACGCGGCTTTGAATATTTATCGCGAGCGTTTCGATCCCGCGGCGTATATGAAAAACTGCGAAATTCCGCTCATGTGGTTTGCCGGCGCAAACGATTTTGCTTTTTCTCTCGCCTGCAATCAAAAATGCGCAGACTTGAACAAGGGAAAAAATTTCTTTTCCTGGCGCGACAGGCTGACGCACGGACAGCAGCCGGGCGACGGCTCGGGATTGCCCGAAATATTCGATTTTGCCGATTATCAGGTTTCGGGCGCCGAAATGCTTTGCGCCGATGAAGGAACGTTCGAAAACGGAACCATTTCCCTGAACGTTTCCGGGGCGTCGGGAAAAATCAAGGCGGAGCTTTTCTGGTCCTCCTATCCCCTGGAATATTGGCACGATTCGGGAAACGTATGGACGCGCGGGGAAGCCGCGTGCGAAAACGGTAAAGTTACCGTTTCCGTCCCCGAAGAAGCGTTGTTCGCCTTTGTAAAGGTGACGGACGAGGACGGCAGCGTCGTGTCGAGCAGATGTTTTTCGTTCTGATAACGGCGGGCTGCCCTGCTTTGGAGAAATCGCTATGTACTGTATCGGATTGGACATCGGTGGCACGAAATGCGCCGTATCTTTGGGACGGCTCGGCGAAAAAATAGAAATAGCGGAGCGATACGAGGTGCCTACGCTATCCTCGCCGGAAGCCACTTTGGAAAAACTGTCGGGCGAGACGGAAAAATTTTTGAAAAACGCGGAAATAGAGGCGATCGGAATCAGCTGCGGCGGGCCTCTGGACAGCGAAAAGGGCGTGATTCTCACGCCGCCCAACCTTCCGGGCTGGCACGGTTTTCCCGTTGCGGAGTACCTCGAAAAGAGGTACCGCGTCAAGGCGTTTTTGCAAAACGACGCAAACGCGTGCGCTTTGGCTGAATGGAAATACGGCGGCGGCAGGGGTGCGTCGAACATGATTTTTCTCACCTTCGGCACCGGACTCGGCGCGGGGCTTATTCTCAACGGAAAGCTGTACGAGGGCGCCAACGGAAACGCGGGCGAAGCGGGGCATATCCGCCTTGCGCCGAACGGACCGTTCGGTTACGGGAAATACGGATCGTTCGAAGGCTTTTGCAGCGGCGGCGGAATCGCGGGCTTGGCCGAGGTAATGGCAAGACGCCGCAAAAAGCTTCCGCAATGTATCGTAGAAGCGGGCGGCAGGATAACGACCAAACAGCTTGCGGAACGGGCGTTTGCGGGAGACACTTTTGCAAAGCGGGTATTTGCAAAGAGCGGAGAGATGCTGGGCCGAGGCGTGAGTATTCTCATCGATCTTTTCAATCCCGAAAAAATCGTGCTCGGCGGCGTGTTCATGCGTTCCCGCGAGCTATTGGAGCCCGCGATGTACGAGACGATCGAAAAAGAAGCGCTGCCCGACTGTTATCGTGTATGTAAGATCGTACCTGCGGAGCTGAAAGAAAACATAGGAGACTATGCGGCGCTGTGCGTCGCGGGGAGCAAAAGATGAAAGAAGAAACGATGAATATTCTGAAGGCTTTGTCGCGGCGCTTTCCCTCTTTGCAGCCTTTGGAAGAATCGATCGCGGTTGCGGCGGCGCTTATGAGGGACTGTTTTTTGTCGGGCGGTACGTTATATCTTTGCGGAAACGGCGGAAGCGCCGCCGATTGCGAGCATATCGCGGGCGAGCTTCTGAAAAGCTTCAAGCTTTCCCGTCCTTTGCCCGGGAAATTCAGAGAAGCGCTCCTTTCCATGGGCGAAGACGGCAGGCGGGTCGCGGAGAAAACGGAAGGCGGGCTTCCCGTCGTATCCCTTTGCGGGCATCCTGCTTTTGCCACGGCTTACGCCAACGATAAAGACGCGGCGTTCGTCTATGCCCAGCAGATCTGCGCTCTGGGAAGGGACAAAGACGTGCTCCTGGCCGTTTCCACTTCGGGCAATTCCGTAAACTGTCTGTATGCCGTGCTTGCGGCAAAAGCGAAAGGCATGAAAACCGTATTGCTTACGGGCGGGACGGGCGGCGCGATCGGGAAGCGTGCAGATCTTTCCCTGATCGTACCCGAAAAAGAAACCTATCGGGTACAGGAATTACATCTGCCCGTGTATCATTGTATTTGCGCCATGCTGGAGAACGAATTTTTTTCGTGAGTTGCGGCGCGGAATCATATCATTAAAAAGGAGAACTGAAAGATGAAAACGATAAAGGACAAGTATTTGGTAGTGGGCGCGGATTTCGCGGGGTATCCGCTGAAAGAAGCGGTGGTGGCGCATTTGAAAGCGAAAGGCTGGAAAATCACCGATCTCGGCGTTACAGCCGAAAGCGATCCCGACGATACGGAAAATATGTTTCACCGCGTGGGGCTTAGAGTGGGAAGTAAAATTTCGGAGGGCGAATTTGAACGCGCGCTCATCTTCTGCGGAACGGGAATGGGAATCCATATCGCGGCAAGTAAATGTCCGCACGTTCACGCGGGGGTGGTAGAGAGCGTTCCCGCGGCGCTGCGCGCGATCACGGGCAATGGAGTAAACGTTCTCGCGATGGGTGCGTTTTACGTGGCGCCGCAGATGGGCTGCGATATTGCGGACGCATACCTGAACGCGGAACTCGGCAGCGGTTACGAATGGTGGCATAATTTTTACGAATTTCATAA
>CDZB01060137.1_pt1 | contig 132800 bp, 87 predicted proteins | sample 554961 | NCBI WGS metagenome assembly CDZB01 (sample SAMEA3182106, study PRJEB8094) | gut metagenome | biome: human; feature: gut; material: Stool; isolation source: human stools | place: Canada | collected 2013-02-26 | reverse complement strand
TTTTTCGGGCATTTAAAAAACGAGATGTTCTACAACCGTTCCTGGCAGGGGATCGGAACAAAGCAGTTTATACCAATTTTGAACGACTACTTGATCTGGTATCGTGAGAAGCGCATCAAGCTGTCTCTTCACGGCTTGAGCCCAATAGAATACAGACGCAAATTAGGACTGATCTGACAGCTCCCTGTCCAGGATTATGTCCGCAGGGCCCTTTTTTACTGCCCCGATTCCGCTTTTTTATACCCTCCCCACAACTCTTCCGCAGCAGAACACGCTGTCATGCTCGGAAATGCGTATGGGCTTATACTTTTCGTTATGCGAGATCAGACAGCCGTCCCCGCGCTCCTTGATGAAGACCTCGCCGTTGACAACGAAGATCCCGACCTCGCCGACATCGACGGAGTCGCATTTTTCAACAAACACCTTGTCTCCGTCGTGGAAGGTCGGCTCCATGCTGTCGCCGCCGACAGAAATCACGAAGTCCGCCTTCTCCGCTTCTTTGGATTCGGGAACAAGAATCTCTTCGGCAAGCTCGCTGTCAAGGACATTGCCCGTGCCTGCCGAAGCCGGAAGCGTGTAATAATCCATTCTCAGCATACGGCACTTGGCTTTTCTGCCGGTCGCAGATACTCGCCTGTACTCGCTGTCAATCAGATAATCCACAATTTCTTTACCGTGTTCGTCAAGGACGCGGTATTTTTTTATCGTCTCCCATTCGGCAGCCGTCGGGCGTTCCGACATCGACCTGCAACCGATCATCTCGTCCGCGGATACACCGAGAAGGTCACAGAGCTTCGCCAGCTTGTCACAGTCGGGGCGACCGATTCCCTTTTCCCAGTTGTATATCACCCTGCCGGAGCTTTCGCCGAGCGCATCGGCAATCTCCTGCTGTGTCATGCCGCGGATACCTCTGTATTTTTTAATCTGTTCGCCTATTACGCTCATGCAGAATTCCTCCGAATTTTATTACGCATACAGTATACCATATCTCATTGTAGTTGTCAAGAACAAATACAATTATTTTGTGCACAGCTATTGACAACACAATATATTTGTAGTATAATATCAAATACACAACGAGAAAGGAGAACGAAATGGCGGGCAAACGAAAAAACTTCTTTATGGTTGACAACAGAATCTTTGAATGCGGCCTGAAGCCGCGGGACATCGCTGTCTATTGTTTTCTTTGTCGTCGTATGAACCATGAAAGCAATGTGGCTTTCCCTTCCCGGAGAGATATCGCAAACGGGTGTGGAATCAGGAAAGAGGAAACCGTGGACAAAGCAATAAAAGCTTTGCTCGAAAAAGACCTGATTGAAAAATTTCACCGATACACTAATGCGGGCGATTACGGCTCCAATGTGTATCGGCTGAAAATGTGACCGGGTGGTACCTGAAATGGTGGTGCTAACAAGAAGTCTTAACCATATCTTATATGCAAAAAAGAACAATAAGTTATATGGGCTAAGTCTCGATTTGTTCTTCTGCAATTATTCCGGACGCACGCTACATATGCGTGCGTCCGGAACGGGGCGATAATTACAGATTGGAAAGCTGTTCTTTGATTTTCATATAACGGGGTGTGTCTTTGACAGAAGCAAAAATCACATCATTATTGCTATTTAGATATCTCCAATAGCTGTGACCCAGCGGTTCCGCATTGCTTTTGGCAATATTCATTTGATTGATTTTTATCTTATTGACAAGCAAAGATGAATGTGAAATATCCTTAAATTCTTGAACCTTTTCAAGATGAATAAGCATTTGTTCGAGCTCACACATTGCCCTTTCAAATGATCCAGTCTTGCCACTTTCAAGCGCCATAGAGAAGCTGATTCGAGCCAAGCGATCGTGCCAAAATCCGAAATCCTGATTCGGGAAAATCATATGAAACATATTGTACAGAGTTTCCCATAGTTCATGTTTTTCTTCATGGGTATATCCGGCATCCGAACAATCAAGCAGGTATTTCATGTAGGGGTACATTCTGTCGCAGACCTTCCAAAAATAATTCTGGCAATGCTCAACGAGTTCTGCTCCTTCAAGCACATGTAATCGTAGATCTTGTGCCTGAGGTACCATATCCGCGTACTGCAAAGCTTTTGCTCTGTCTCCCTTGTGCAAATAGGTGAAGCACAGACCGCGAATGGCTCCCGTTCGATATTCCATATTTTTCGATTCCATAAGTTGCTCGCCGAGCAAAACAATTTCATCGAAACTTTCATCGATATATCCATTTTGCAAAACTCTCATCAGGAAATACCGCACGGTCTCGTCGTTCGGATATTTTTTCTGCATTGCACGGCAGAGATTCATCCTTTCTTCGGTTTTGCCTTGGCTGTGGAGTTCGGCGTACTTGGTTGTAAATTCTTTGATCTCGGATTGCTTTTTGCTCTTGGCAATATCGATTTCAAGAAGGACATCAGCACTGACCTCAAAAATGTTTGCCAATACAGGCAGGTGCGAAATGTCCGGCGCAGTCTTATCGCATTCCCATTGAGAGACCGCATTTGTAGAAATGCCCAACATTTCGGCAAGCTGTTCCTGTGTGATATTTTTGTCGCGGCGTAATTTTTTGATTGTGGCTCCGATAGACATGATTTTTCTCCTTTGTGATAATTCAAAAGCGCTCTTGTAACCTGATTATACACTTTGTTTCAGGTTTTTCACACCAAGTATTTTGCCAATGCAATTCAATTTACACTTTAATATTTACAGAAATAGTTTACAGTAAACCGACAGAAAAGTCAAGCCACGAATTCATACCTTCTGTCTTCCCGGCGCGCTTGTCCGAGGCACATAGTGCGTGAATATCCAAGACAAGCAGAAAAAGAGCAGAATCCACGGCATCGGATTTTCAAGCAGGTTAAAGCCGCGCCACAATTTCGGCTCGGCGCTTAACACCGGACGGCAGAGCCGACCGAATTTACGAGATTTCACGAGAAAATGCGAGGATTTGAGAGATTTTGAAAAAAGTCGTTTGTGTCACTTTTTCGTAGCCATGGCACTGAAATTCGCTTTCTGTACCACAATTCGCGGAAAAGGCGGGCTTCGAGGCACTTTTTGTGCGACCGAGGAATGTCACTGATAAAGAATGAATTTTCTCTGCTATCTCTGTCAATCATGAAAGGGGTGATGCGACACATAAAAAATGCGGGTTTGCGTACATACAGGCACTGCCGGACAGACGGTCGGAATATGCTATCGGCCATAGCATTCGGCGCGGGCAAATCTGCCTTTTCGGAGGAACGATTGAACTTTTTCTTTCTGAAAAACGCAAAGCCGCGAAAAAAACGGGCGCGTTTACGCAAAAAATTGAAGAAATAGGTGAGTCATATGGAGATGAACATTCATCATGACGGCAAAACGGTCGATATATGGCTCACCAAAAGCGAGGCACGGGACGAAATTTTCCGTAACTCGCTTGAGCCGTATTACCGGCAATTTGCGAAGCACAAGTATTTTGTGTCGGTGTTTGAATCGGGCGACCGGGAGCTGTTACCGGATACCGTCCTGCTCCTCCGCCACAATCTTGAGCTTCAGATGAAAGCCGAGCCTGCAACAGAGCAGGTTCAGGCGTAAAAAACGGGGCAGGAGGCGTAAATGTCTCCTGCCTTGTATACTGCTCCTTAAGCAAAACATTGAATAATCCAGTTTCTGCCCGTAACAGATTTGATTACTGAAGCTGCCCGATGCCGAATCCCTCTTTACAACAGTTTTTGATTATTTTGGCAAGGCTGAGATTTTCAAAATTAACAATATAGTCAAAGTAAAGAAATAGACGAGACATATTTGACAAACATTCGTGTGCTATAATATAACAAAATGTTGTATCTTTTGCACAACAGGCGTAAGACAATATTAGCGCACGCACTGGAAGGATATGGCTGCGAGTATGTTTATAGAGCTCTGGAATAACCGCCGACAGTCCATGATTCGTTGTCGTGTCGGGCACGTTTTCTGTTTTATGACGATTTTATGACGATGTCGAGATTTGATGTTGCGTGCCATAATTCTTCCAAATAAGGAGTCAGAAAATGGAAAAAGACACACACAATTTACTACGTCATCTTTTGCTTGTAACTTCCTGTTTGCTTTTGCTTGTGAGCATTCTGTCCGCGTGTACCTGTAAAAAGGCAGATGATGTCGCAACCGGTTCCGAAAGCACTTCTCTCGATGAAACAGCTGCCGATACGGCAACGGGTACTAAAGAGAACACCGAAACGGGAACAGAAACCGAATCCGATGCGACACTTGAACTCCCGGAAGAACGTTCAATCGGCTCTGCGAATGTCGCTCTCGGTTGTCCCGTCATTACCAACGGCTGCAAGGACGGTTCCAATCAGAATCTGACCGACGGAAAAAGCAACACCAATTACGTATCGGATGAACACGAAGATTTCTATTCCTTTGAAATCGTTGTAGACCTGACTCGTTCCTACCCGGTGAACGGGATTCGGCTGCAGAACGGCAACGCCAAAAAAGTCGGGAAACTGACGGGATTCATACTTTCTGTATCGGCAGACGGACGCACTTATAATGAGGTTGCAGATCAGAGTGCACTGAAAGACGGTCAGCTTCTTCTTGACGCGGTCACAGACGCACGTTATGTAAAAATAACCGCAACGGAAGTGACAAAAAGATCTTCCGACAAATACGCAATTTCTCTGTCCGAAATGGAAGTTCTCTCCGAGATTACAACGTATGACAATCTTCTGCCTCAAAAGCGGGCACTGGCTATGCAACCGGGAGCAACCGACCAGTTTGCGGTCCGTTGCCGCCTTGGGACGCCTGCCGATACCCTGCAATGGATTTCCGACCGACCGAAAGTTGTGAGCGTCGAAAGAACAACCGGTGAAATCACCGCACATGCGGACGGAACCGCAACAATTTACGTTTCGGACGGCATAAACTGTACTGCCATCCCCGTGACCGTTGCCACCCCCAAGCCCGCCTACACCATTTCTACCTTCTATCTTGCGAACCACGCGCCCAACACCCTTGAGGTATTCGACTATCTGAAAGAGTGCGGCATTACCTTTATTGAAAATTGCCGCCCATATGATTACTATGGCAATCTGACGACCGAATATCTGCGTGTCATGGCGAACGATTACGGGTTGACACTGTCGGTCGCGGATCCCGTAAAAGAGGACGCATGGCTGTCAACGACCGAAGGCGAGATTACTGCCATTGTCAACCGCTACAAGAATCTGCCCGGCATCGGCGGCATCTATCTGAGAGATGAACCTTCTCAACCCAATGTATTTGCCCCGATTTACAAAGCCGTTGTGGCAGCCGATCCTGCCTCCAATCCGCACCTGAACCTGCTTCCCAATGTCGGCGGCAATTACTACGGTTATGTTTCCGATTGGGTAGCAACGGTCGGCAGTCAAAATCTGAAATGCCTTTCCTACGACATGTACCCGTTCGGCACCTCCAGAAATTCCATCAATAATGCCGTTTACGATCATCTTGATCTCTACCGACGGGTGGGGAACACCTGGGGCGTCAATACCGGCTACTATATGCAAGCCATGGGAATCAACGGCGCTTACCGCGTGCCGAATGACAATGAGATGATGTATTACGCATCACTCGGCGTTGCCTACGGACTGAAGGAATTCAAATGGTTCGTCTGGTTTACACCGCCCTATTCGGGAGCAGGTGAGCATTTCATCACGGGCATTCTGGACAGTGAAGGAAAAAAGAGTGCTCTGTTTGACGGCGTGACTGCTGTGGATCAGATGCTCTCGACGCTCAGCCCGTATCTTGCGAACACCGATTCTGTCGCTGTCTATCACACGGACGGCAAAAACGGGAACAAACTGCCTGCCGACTTTTGCCTGAACACAACCGGCTCCTATGTTGTTTCCGTCATGCGCGACCGTACAGACGGTCAGGAATACTTAGTCGTGGTCAACAAAAGCTTCCGCAAAGAAATGACCGCCGACTTTACCGTTGTAGGCAATTCCCTGGATCTTTCCGCTGTAATGGACATCACATCGGGGACACCCACTGCTCTGAAGAAAAACGGAAACGGATTTTCACTGAGCCTGAAAGCAGGCGGACTGGCAGTTCTGCAGTTCCCGCAAGGCTACAGCGCTCTTCCCGCAGCCGACCAAAAAGACGGCAAGAATCTTCTCCAAGATTGCGGTGCCTCGGTATCATCTTCTGCAGGTGACGGCAGATACGCCTATATGCTCAATGACGGCGATCGCACCACAAACTTCGCGACGGCGCAAGAACAGACAGGCTGGATTCTCTATGACCTGCATACCGTGTGCACCTTCAACCGTGTGGATATTTACCCCGCCAGCGGTCAAACGGTCGGATTCTTCTTCCCCAAGGCACTTTCTGTCTGGATATCCGAGGATGGAAAAGAGTTCAAAAAGGTCGCGTCGTACGCCGATATTGATGTATACAAATGGGGCTCCATCCGTTTGGACACTGCCAAGGCGCGCTACATCCGGATTGATATTGATGACATTGAAGAAAGACTCGGGCAAACAATCGTTGAAATCGGCGAAATTGAAGTCTACTTGGACAACGGAAAAGTTCCCGCGATGGTCCTTCCGGAGGAAAAAGAACTGAAGCCTGCCGAAAACGGCAACCTTCTGCTCGGTCAGACACCGTATGTATCTTCCTCCTATGAGGAATACGGCTGGACCAAAAATCAATTGACGGACGGTTGCATCGGCATGAACGTTGGTGTCCACCAGGGATGGTGTTCCATGATCGGCTCCAAGACGCGCGACATTACGGAATGGGTTATGTTTGCACTCGGCAAGCCTATCACCATTTCCAAAATGGTGGTGTACCCCAGCTATGACAGCGAATTTGTTGAAGATTATCACGTGGAAGTTTCCTTGGATGGTTTGACATGGACAACGGTTTGGTCCATTACAGGCGACAACAAGGACAACGGTGATCCCAGAGTCATGACCTTTGATCCGGTCGAGGCACGTTACGTCCGTTTTGTTGTAACCAAGATGGGCAACGGAAACCCTGCCTCTGCCATTGGCTACAAGGTACAGATCGGCGAAATCGAGCTTTATCAGTAAAACAGCACACGAAAAAACGCACCCTCCGCCACTGGGGGTGCGCTTTTTCTGCCTCATCTGCAAGCCGGATTATATACCAATCCTCCAACAAAACCATTGATATGGTAATCGACCGCCTTTGTCTTGCGATCTGTTCATTGACTGAATCCATAATCAAATCTGTAAAATGATAACAATTCATGTCTTTGCAAATATATCATTGACACAGGGCGTGTTCTGTGATACAATGTTATCAGCAATATATCAAAGGAGTGATTATCAATATGGTTGAAAGGTTCCGCATTGCCGCGTACACGCGAATCTCCGTTGACCTGGAGCTTGACCGTGATAATACGAGTATCGAAAATCAGAAGGCAATCATTGAGGAATACTGCCGCCTGCATTTTCCGACAAGCACGGTCGATTACTTCGAGGATCGCGACAAATCGGGCTACACCTTCGAGCAACGCCCCGATTACATGCGTATGCGCGAAAAGCTCATGCAGCACGAATACGATATACTTATCATCAAGGATCTGAGCCGTTTCTCGCGCAGAACCGGCAAAGGACTTGCCGAATTTGAGGATCTCGCCGAGCGCGATATCCGCATCATTGCCATCGGCGACGGGGTGGATTATTATCAGGATCACATCGACGACTGGATGAAGATCAAACTCTACTTCTTCGTCAATGAAATGCCCGTCACAGACACCAGCCGCAAGGTGTCCGATGTCATTGCCTCCCGCCAGTCAAAGGGCGAGTGGATATGTTCGGTTCCGTTTGGATATGTCATCACCAACTCCAAAAAGATGACCTTTGAAATTGACGAGCCGTCCGCCGAGGTAGTGCGGCGGATATTCGCCTACTATATCGATGGCTGGGGCTACAAAAAGATTGCAAACCATCTGACAGACGAGCGCATTCCCACGCCGCGAATGCGGGAAAAAGCCCGCAAGGAAGCGCAGGGCGATGAGTATAAGGGCAAGGTAAAGGAAACATGGAGCATCGTGACCGTCTCCGAAATTCTCTGCAACGACTTTTATATCGGCACACTGCGCCAGCACAAATTCAAGCGGAAAAAGATAAACGGAAACGATGTGCCGCTTGACGAAAGCCAGCATATCGTGTTTGAAAACCATCACGATCCGATTGTTGACTACCGCACCTTTGCCGTTGCCCAAGAACTTCTGAAGCAACGCACGACCACCCACTACCGCGGTCAGAAGAAGTACGCCAACAATTACTCCGGTTACCTCTTCTGCGGTGACTGCGGCTCGCCGATGTTCTCGCGCAGCCGTCCCGACCTTGCCGACGCTTACATCTGCGGCACCTATCACACGCGCGGCAAAGCCGGATGCACGACGCATCATATCCGTGTGGATGTGCTTGACCGCGAACTGAAACGGTACATCGCCAAGGTCTGCGAAAACTCCGAAAAAATGATAAAACAGCTGGAAAACGAAATCAGCTTTGAACCGAATGCGGTGAAGGACAGCGCCAAAGCTGCGGATGAGCTTTCAAAGCTCATCGAGCAGGAAAAGGATTCACTCAAAATCCTGATGCGGCAGAAATCCCGCGACCTCACCCGCGCAAAGGGAAACGAGGATGTCATCATGGAAACCTACGACGCGCTGATTGAGGAAAGTGCCAACCGGATTCACGGGCTGGAAAATCAGATCGCCATGACGGCGGACACGAGAAATACCATCATCAGAGCCAACCGCCATGCAAAAACGGTGCTGGAGATCTTCCACGATATCCTGAGCAAAGAGAAGCTGGACAAGCGCGACATCGGGCTGATTGTTGACCGCATTATCGTATACGAAAACCGCATTGAGATCAAGCTGCGGGACGACGTGGACGCGCTCCTGCGGTGCGACGATGCGCCCGAAACGGAGACAAGCGCAAATTTTAACGGGGACACGGAGAATAACGAAAGAGCCGCAGAAAAATACAATTCTGTGGTGGTTCAGTCGGCAAAAAACCAAGCCGATAAGGTTTTTCGTGTCAATGTTATCAGTGGCGGCGACCCCCTGGAAATCTATACAGACCGCGAGGGCGAGGTCATATTCAAGAAGTATTCCCCCATCGGGGAACTGTCGGCGTTTGCGGGGCAGTATGCCGAGACTCTGCACAAGACCTGCGGGCTGTGCGTTGCGATCTGCGACCGTGACAGCGTGATTGCCTGCGCCGGCATCCCGCGCAAGGAGTACAGCGACAAGGCGCTGTCCGAGGCGCTGGAAGGCATTCTGGAAGGGCGGAGCCTGTACCATTATGCCGAGGGGCAGGAGCGCAAACCGCTGGTGCGTGACAGTGACAGCCACTATATCCACTGTGCCATGCCCATTCTGAGTGAGGGGGACATTGTGGGCTGTGTGGTGTCCGCCGCGCAGGCGGAGGAAGGCGCCGGGGATCGCGCGTCTGTCAGCCCGGACGTGGAGGCAAAACTCATCCAGACAGCCGCCGGATTTCTCGGCAGGCAGCTGGAGGCATAAGCGCCGCACGCATTACAAGAATCCCGCCCCGTTCCTTCGCCTGAAGCGGAGGGCGGGGCGGGATTGGTATAGGCGTTTGTGCAGAGGCTGCCGCAAGGCAGTCCCCGCGTGACGTCGCCGGGGCTTTCGGCTCCCGGCAGGCTGTCATTCGTTCGCTTTCATTGCTTCCACCATGTCCACGCGGCGGATCTCACGTGCCATGAGGCGGTTGCAGAGAAGCGTGAAGCCGACGGAGATCAAGAGAGCAAACAGATAGCTGCGCAGGTAGACGGTACGGCCGAACATGACCTGATCAATCTCGACCGTGCGGATGACGAAGGAATGCAGCCAGACTCCGACGCCCAGCCCGACCAGCGCGCCGAGAAAGCTCAGCGTATTGGTTTCGCGGAAGATATAGCGCTCGGTCTCGCGCGGGTAGAAGCCCAGCACCCGGATGGTCGCAAGCTCCTTGCGGCGCTCACATATGTTAACGTTGGTCAGGTTGTACAGCACCACCATGCACAGAAGTCCGGCGGACAGAATCAGCACGAACACCACGGCGTCGATGCTCTTGATGCTGTCTGCGAAGGTCTGCTTCAGACTCAGCGAGGAACGCGCAAACAGCACGTGCTCCCCGGCAAGCGCCCCCTGAGTCAATGTGTCCGCGTCAATACCGTCGGCGGCACGGCACAGTAGCGTGGTAAAGGACGGCTCCTGCCCGAAGGCGGTGCGGTAGGCTTCCGGCGTCAGGTAGGCATAGGCGGTCAGGTAATTTTCCGTGATGCCGGAAACAGGGATATCCGCCCGCTGTCCGGCGGCGTTTTCCAGCGTCACACGGTCGCCTGCGCGCACGCCCAATTCCTCACACAGCTTTTCGGTCAGCACGACGCCGGAATCATCCAGCGCGATCGGCTTCCGGCTCCGGCGCTCCCGCAACGTGATGAAATCCGGGAAAGCGTCCGGATCGGCGGGGACGCAAATGCTCACGCTTCCGCCTGTGCCGCCGGACAGCACCTTTCCGTTCTGACTGGAGAAGGAGAGGTGTGCCGCGATCCGGGTTTTGTCTGCGAGGAAATCCCGCAGTGCATCGTCGGATTCCGCCGCATCGACGGAGTCCGTGAGGACCGTCAGCTGGTACCGGTAGATCTCCCCGTACTGCTTATCCACAATGTCGTTGATGGAATCCCGCAGTCCGAATCCGGTCAGCAGCAGGGCACTGCAGCCCGCCACCCCGACCACGGTCATAATAAAGCGCTTTTTGTACCGGAACAGGTTGCGCGCCGTGACCTTGACCGAGAAGGGAAGCCGGCGCCATACGAAGGGGATGTGCTCCAGCCAGATGCGCTTGCCCGCGCCGGGCGCCTTCGGGCGCATGAGGGCGGCGGGGCAGGCGCGGAATTCTGCCCACGTTGCCCACAGCGTCGCCAGCAGGATGCTGCCAACCGTGACCGCCGCCGCCCAAATGGCGATGTCGGTGCGGAAGGGCGTTGCGGTATCCGGCAGGAAATACATCATGCCGTAGGCACTGCTGATGGCGGCGGGGAACAGCCTGAACCCGACCGTAAGCCCGATGGCGCATCCCAGCACCGATGCGGCAAGGCTGTACAGAATGTACTCGGACAGTATCTGCCCGCCGGAGAAACCGATTGCCTTCAGCGTGCCGATCTGGGTGCGGTTCTCCTCCACCAGCCGCGTCATGGTGGTCAGCGCCACCAGCAGGGCGACCAGGAAGAAGAATACCGGGAAAATGTGACACAGTGCCGCAACCTTGCCGACATTGCCCTTGTAGCTGGCAAAGCCGGTGTTGTCCTCCCGCGTGCGGAACAGCCAGCCGGTGTCCCGCGCCAGCTCCAGACTGTTCAGCGTGCTTTGCGCGGTTTCCAGCCCTGCCTGCGCCTCGGTCAGGGCGGGCGACTCCGGCACCTTACCGCCGGATGCGTCCAACCGCGCTTGCAGGGCATCGGCAGTTCTGTCCAGATCCCGTGCCAGCGCGGCGGCACCCGGCTGGGAGGAGCCGGCAAGTGCTTCTGCCGTGCGGCGCGTTGCGGCGATCTGCTCCGGCAGGGCGGCAAGCAGGGTGCGCTCGGTCTGCCGGGCGCTCTCCAGTGACTGTACCGTGGCGCGCAGGCGGCGGACGGTGTCCTGCACCTGCGCCTTCAGCCCGTCGATACGCGCCGCGGCGCGGTCGGTGGCGAACGGCGTGTACCGATCCGCAAACTCCGCGACCAGCGCTTTGTACGCATCGCCGAAGGCATCCAGCGTGGCGGCGCCCTCCAACGTCAGGAACAGGTCGGTGTATGTGTCCCCGGTGAACAGTGCCGCCGGGGTGTAGACCATGTGCGTGATACTGCCTGAGCCGACCGCGGTAGGCTCTGCCACCACGCTGATGCTCATGGGGCTCTCGCAGATCCCGACCACGGTCAGCTTCGTTGCCGTGACCTTGCCGCACAGCGCCCCGTAGTCGGTATTCTCCCGCGAGATTTCCAGCACGTCACCGATATGCAGTGCCTTCTCGGTGTAACGACCGGCGGTGGTCTGTACCACGCACTCGTCCGCACGCTCCGGCATACGCCCGTCTGTCAGGCGGAAGCGGTTAAGCGACAGAAAGCCGTCCGTACCCAGCGTGCCCATAACGCGCGCTGTCGCGGTGATGCGCGGCTCGTCCGCCGTTTCCAGTACCATATCGGCGCACCGGGCGGCGAGCAGTGCTTCCACGCCCGGCAGGGCGGCGACGGCTGCCGCGTCATCCTCCGTGAACCCGACCGGCGCCTTAATATCCAGATCGTACAGTCTGTAATCGTCGAGGTAGCTGTCTGCCGTTTCGAACATATCCGGCGAGGCGGCGTACAGTCCTGCCAGAAAGCCGGAGCCGAGCGCCACGATTGCCACAATGGACAGAAAGCGGTTGAGACTGGAGCGGATGCTCCGCAGAATATTTATGCGTCTTGTTCTTTTCATTATTTTTAACGCGCCGCGCCGCCGCTTACCATTCGATCTGCTCGATCGGCGTCGGGGTGCGGTTCACCTCGGTACCGACTGCCTGCCCGCTGCGGATGTGGATGACACGATCCGCCATCCGGGTCAGGGCGCTGTTGTGCGTGATGATGAGTACGGTCTTGCCCGTCTCCCGGCAGGTGTCCTGCAGCAGCTTCAGCACAGCCTTGCCGGTCTGGTAGTCCAGCGCACCGGTCGGCTCGTCGCAGAGGATCATCTTGGGGTTTTTCGCCAGTGCCCGTGCGATGGAAACGCGCTGTTGTTCGCCGCCCGAAAGCTGGGCAGGGAAGTTATCCATGCGGTCGGCAAGCCCCAATTTTGTCAGCACTTCCTCCGCCGGAAGGCTCTCGCGGCAGATTTCCGCCGCCAGCTCCACATTTTCCCGCGCCGTCAGGTTCTGCACCAGATTATAGAACTGGAAAACGAATCCGACATCGTTCCGGCGGTACTCGGTCAGTGCCCGCCCGCCGAGACCAGTGATCTCCCGCCCGTCCAGCCGGACGTGACCGGATGTGGCGGTATCCATGCCGCCCAGAATGTTCAGAAGGGTGGTCTTGCCCGCGCCGCTGTGCCCCACGATGACGCACAGCTCGCCCTTCTCCACGGTAAAGCTCATGTTGTCCAGCGCGCGTGTTGCGGGTGGATAGAGCTTGCATACGCGGTCAAATTCAATGTATGCCATGTGTCGGTACTTCCTCCGTCCGTATGCGGCGGGCGCGTTACGCCTTCCGCTCGGCGGTGAGCATCAGGCTCAGGTATACCTCCGGCATATGGTGACCGAAGAGCTTGCTCATGTCGCCGCTGACGTAAAGTGAGGAGACCACCTGCACGAAGGGGTAGAAGTCGCTGTCCTCCGGAACGGACAGCAGCTGGCTGAGATCCAGCGGCGTGTCGTTTCCGCCGGGCTTGGTCGCCTGTATGAACATATCCGCCAGTGTGCGCGACAGATCGTAGGCGCTCAGACCGTCCGCCGACAGACCGGGGCCGGTCAGGGAATGCTTATCCTCATAATAGGAAGTGATGGTGGGCGAGAGCGCGCCGATGGCGTCCGCCAGCGTTTTCAGCTTGGCTATGGTTTCCGCGTTACCCGGCAACGTGATATCCTTGCCCGCGCGGAAGAATCCCAGCGAAGCCACCGGGGTGACCGTCACGGGGTCGCAGGGATTGATGATGTTGAAAATATTGGAGCAGTCCACGTCGGGCGTTTTGCGGACGGTATTGGGCGAGGCGAAGGTGTAGACGAACACGTCCTTCGTGCCCCGGTCGGCGTTGAGCAGAACGCCCAGCAGGTTGGCGCACGCAGCGCCGCGGCTGTGTCCGCTGACCAGAATAACCGGATCCTGAACGGTCGCCAGCACGGACTTCAGCCCCTCATAGATGTCCTGTGCCGCGAGGTAGAAGTTCTCGGCGAACGCCGTGTTCGGGTCGCGGGACGGAACGATGTCCGCGTTGGAGTACCACTCGCCTGCGTTGGTGCCGCGGATGGAAACCAGCAGAACGGTGCGCTCCCTGCCGCCCCACGTCACGGTCTTCTGACCGACCGAGTAGGCGCTGGTATGGGAGGGATCCTCATCCGGCTTGTCGTAATTCTTGTGCAGAATCGCCTTGAATCCCGCCTTCTCAAAGCGCTGGGTACTGCCCTCGCGGGTATTGCCCGTGCAGAGCCCCAGCAGCTGCTTGGCGAGGGTCCACGAAAATTCCGTGCTGCTGTCCGGCAGAGTCACATCCGTAACGGTGTCCAGTCGGATCTCCGGTTCGACGGTTCCGCCGGCTGCGGTGGTCTGCTCGGGCGCGGTGTCGGTTTCGGTGTTGTTCTGATCCGTTGCCGATCCGGTCGCGGCGGTTGTCGGCTCGGTTGCGGTTCCGGTTACCGCATCGGATCGTGTTTCCGTGTCGGAGTCCGACGTTGCGTTCCGGCAGCTGCCGAGCAGGCAGAGCAGGAAGGCGGCGGACAGCAGACCCAGGACGGACAGCAGGCGCAGAAGGCGGCATCGGGAAGCTTTTCTGTTTTTCATGTATTGATTCTCCTTTTTTGTTTGGGTGGTGTATAAAAACGGTATCAGTATACCACAAAAGTGTTTCCGGAGTGTAAACAACGGGAGAAACAATTTTGACCGCCGCGCTCTGCATTTGTGTATTTATTCATATATATGTATATTTTGTCGAACGTATGCATCTTTCCTGCTGTCAAAACAGTGTGACGCCGCCGCAAAGGAAAGTACGCCTGTTTACCCAAAAAGAACAAATGCTTCGCTGACACTTGTATGGTTTCGCACAAAAATGCGACACGCGCACGGTACACAATAAGAAGACTGCAGGCAAGCCTTGCGCGCCCAGCCGTGAAAAATGCAGGGGCTGATACCCGAAAAATTGTTGTGCAAAAATAAAAAAATCGCAGAGCGGCGGGAACGGCATTTTGGAGGTCGGAGCGGGCTTTTTGACGGCACAATAAAGGCTGTCCGACGCCCGCCGGGAGCATTCCGCCCCTGCCCCTCCGGTATACCGGAACCGGAAAGTCGTTATGCGGTCGGAATAACCCGATCCGGGCGGGATTGGTCGTGTAAAAACAAATTATTTCGGTCTGAATAAATATGTGTATAATGACCATTGACAAAAAACGACACGGATGCTATAATGTTTTTTATTCCTGAACATAGTAAGTGTCGGAATGGAGGTATAGCGGAAAATGAAAACGAAATGGCTGCACATAACGCTCCTGATGGTTGTGACCTGCCTGATTCTTGTGGGTCTTTTCGGGTGCGGCTGCGGCAAGACGCCTTCGGGGGAGACCGGTACAGAGTCCGGAACCGAATCCGGAGCACCGGATGACCAGACGGGCGGAGACGCGGTTGCGTACTATTTCTACGACGCCGATGCGGACGAAGAGTACTTCATCATGCTGGGCAAGGGTACGGACAAAGTCACGTTCGCGGTGAAGAACACCGTCAAGACCGGTACATACAGACTGGAAGGCACGAGCCTGTCCATGTCCGATGGCAACGGCTGGTCGCAGACTGCCTCCCTGGACGGCGATACCGTTACGCTGACCTACGAAGGCGCGGAGTACCGCTTCCTGAAGAAGATATACTACACGGTCAGCTTTGACACGGCGGGCGGTTCCGCTGTGGCTCCCGTGACCGTGCTCAACGGCAAGACGCTTGCCGGAACAGCCGCCCCGACCCGCGAGGGCTACGTTTTCCTCGGCTGGTACAAGGATGCCGCGTACAGCGAGTCCTTCCGCGTCGCCTCGGAGCCTGTGACCTCCGATGTCAAGCTGTTTGCCCGCTGGGCGGAGAAGACCGCAGGGCAGACCGAGTTTACCGTCAGCTTTGATGCCGGCTACGAGGGGGAGACCTTCGCACCGATGCAGACGGTCGGCGGCAAGCTCTACGGCGCGCCCGTTCCCGCCGCCCGCGAAGGCTATACGTTCGCCGGCTGGTGGGTCAGCATGAGCAACACCGCCGATGAGATCACCTTCCGCTTTGAGGAGCCGACCGGAAAGACTGCCGGCACGCTGTTCACGGCGGATACGACACTGTTCGCGCTCTGGCAGAAGGCCGGAGCCGCCTGCGACGATCCGATGGTTCGGCTGGAGGCGGGTGCCGCCGTATGGGATGCGGTCAACGCCGCCGCGTACACGGTTCGCGTCACGGCACCGGACGGCAGCGTCACGGTTGCCGATCAGCGCACGACCGGTACCGCGTTCCAGCTTACCTATGAGCAGGCGGGAACCTACCGCGTGGAGGTGACGGCGGTCGATGCCGGCGGCAACGCCGTGTCGGGTACGACTGTCCGGTACTATGTCAATAAGGCGCTGGGGCGCGTCACCGGTCTGTCGGTTGTCGAGCCCGCCGTGCTGGTATTCCGCGGCGTGGAGAACGCCCAGAAGTACCTTATCACCGTGTCCTGCGGCAACAAGGATCATAAGCATGAGGCGTTCGACAACGGGCTGTCCTGCTTCTATGATTTTTCGACCTGTGAGATGCAGGAGGGCGGTATCCGGTTTACGGTTACCGCAGTGGCGGACGGCTATGCTTCCTCCACGGCGACTTTCACCTACGATCGTCGGCTGGATGCCGTGAGCGGACTTGCCTTCCGCAATGATACGCTCAGTTGGAATGCAGTCCCCGGCGCGACTTCCTATACGGTACGGGTCGGCGACAGCACCTATACCGTGACCGGTACCGTGCTGGATCTGTCCGCACTGGCGAACGGAAGCTATACCGCATCGGTTACGCCTGTTACCAAGGGCTACAATTCCCCTGCCGCCACTGAGCTGGCGCTGGAGAAGGCGACGCTTGCCGCTCCCGCCGACCTGCGGTTGGTCGGAACCCGGCTCACCTGGTCGCCGGTTGTCGGCGCTTCCTCCTATGAGATCGTGCTGGACGGCAGGTCGCAGACCGTGACCGAGCCTGCCTGTGATCTGGCGGACGCCGTCAAATGGTCCGAGGGCGCGGATTATACGCTGACCGTCAAGGCGGTGGGCGCCTCTGCTTCCTCCGCACCGGTCAGTCTGACCGTGCGCTATAACGCTCTGTTCCCGACGCTCACCTATCAGGGCAGTGTTCTTACATGGAGGCCCGTCGTGGGCGCGACTGCCTATGATGTGCAGGTCGGCGACGGCGCTGTCCTGACTGTGGACAGCGGTGATAGCTTCTGCCTGATCGAGAATCTGGAGAAGGCAGGGGAGAACACCCTGCGCGTTCGGTTCCACAACGGCAACTATGTGTCCGCTTGGGTTGAGACGACCGTGTTTGCACACGCCGTGACGCTGGACAGCCAGGGCGGCAGTGCGACCGGTACGCTGTACAAGGCGATTGGCGACAGGCTGACCTTGCCTGCTCCCGAGAAGACCGGCTATGTCTTTGACGCATGGTACACGGTTCCCGGCGGTCCCGAGACCAACGGCGCCGCCTTCCGCGAGACGGTCTTTACCGGATCGGGTGAGACGGTTCTGTATGCCAACTACAAACCCCGCACATTCACCGTTACCTGCAACGGCGGCGAGGGCACGACTGCCGCTACCGCCGAGGTGTCCTACAACCGTAACTATGTGCTCGCGGTTCCGGCAAGTGACGATCCCACCCGTGCGTTCGGCGGCTGGTTCAGCGCCCCCTACGGTGCCGGTATTGCCTACACCGATGCCGAGGGCAACTCGCTTGCTCCGTGGACACAGTTGGAGGAGAATGTCACGGTTTACGCCTTCTGGGTGGATTCCGTGCTGAAATACACGCTGGTCGGGAACGGCTATGTCGTGACCAAGGGCGACCGCATCGGGCTTGTCAGCTCCGTGACGGTTCCCGCGACCTATCGCGGCGTGCCGGTCGTGGAGATTGCCGGCAGTGCGTTCAAGGATTGCACCGGTCTGACCGAGATCAACCTGCCGAATACCCTGACCCGCATCGCGGTTTCGACTGCTTTTGAAGGCTGCACGTCGCTGAAGGCTGTCAACGTCTACGCGGTTGACGGCAGTGCGACGGCACGTTACAGCTCCGATGACGGCGTCCTGTTCGACCTTGGCGATGAGAGTGCCCGCCACAGCGCACAGCCGGTTCTGATGCCTATGGGCAGAACCGGCGCGTACCGCATCCCGGACGGCGTGGAGATCATCCCGCGCGGCGCGTTCGCCGGGAGCAGTCTGTCCCGCATCACCATTCCGATGTCTGTCAAGGAAATCGGCATCGAGGCGTTTGCAAATTGCACGAAGCTTACATCTGTTATATTTGAAGAAATGAGCACCGGCGGCAAGGTCAGTACGCTGACTGTCGGCGACCGGGCGTTCATGAACGATGAGGCACTGACCTCCGTCACACTGCCTGCCCGTCTCGGACGGATCTCGCTGGAACGCTTCACCGTGACGGACGGTGTGATGGATACCGAGAACGTGTCGGATGCATTCTATGGCTGCACGGCACTGGCATCTGTCCGCGTGACCGGCGGCACCAAAAACGTGTATACCTCCGTCAACGGTATGCTCCTGTCGGACAACGGCAGTACCTTGCTGTATGCACCGGCGGGACTGGCTGTTGAGAATCTGACGGTTCCCGACGGCGTGACAAAGATCGCCGCAGGCGCTTTCCTGAACTGCATGGATGTGAAGGGCAGCCTGGAGATGCCCGGCCGCGTGGCTGTCATCGGCGACTATGCCTTCTACGGCTGCGACGGACTTGCGTCCCTGACCTTCAAGAGCGGTCTTGGCAATGTCACGGTCGGAACGGGGGCGTTCTGCTGGAGCGGACTCTCCTCCCTGACCTTTGAGGACGGCAGCCGCGTGACCGGACTGGGCGCCGGTGCGTTCGAGAACTGCAGCGGTCTGGGCGGTCAGACCCTGACGCTTCCCGCCAGCCTGGAGAGCATCGGTGACCGCGCCTTTGCGGAATGCGGCACACTGGAAGTGACCATTCTGGAGGGCAAGAAGACCCTGCATTTCGGCGACGGCGTGTTCTCCGGCTGTCAGATCGGCACGCTGACGCTGCCCAAGAACGTGACGGCACTGCCGAACTTCTTAGGCGGTCTGTCGGTCGAGCGCATCGAGGTGGACGCGAACAACCCGGCACTGGCAACGGTGGAGGGTGTCCTGTACGCCAAGGGAAGCGACGGCAAGCCTGTGACTTTGCTGTTCTACCCCTCCGCCAAGACGGATCTTACCTTCACGGTGCCTGCTACCGTAACGGCTATCGCCGAGGGCGCCTTCCGCGAACATTACTACCTGGAGGAGATCGTAATCCCTGCCGGTGTGACGTCTATCGGTGCCAACGCCTTTGAGGGCGCGGAACTGACCAAGGTGACGTTTGAGAACGGCTCGGATGCGCTGACGATCGGCGCGTATGCCTTCTATTCCTCCAAGCTGACAACCATTGAACTACCCGCCCGCACCAAGTCGGTCGGCGCCTATGCATTCGCCAAGACGAGCAAAGTCACGGCGGTGTCGCTGGGCGGCGCGTCCGTCATCGGGGAGCGCGCGTTCTACTCCTGCGGTAACTGGAGCGGCTTTACACTGGAGATCCCCGCGTCCGTGACGGAGATCGGGGAGAGCGCCTTCCGCGGTGCGGTTATTACAGACCTGACCTTTGCTTCCGGATCCGGACTGACCCTCGTCTCCGCCTACGCCTTCTATGAAATGAACGATGGCGACAGCATGGAGAACGATATCGTGATTCCCGCGTCTGTCGTTGTCATCGGCGACCACGCCTTCGATTGGACAAAGGCAGGGTTTACGGTGGAGAAGGGAAGCAAGCTGACCACTATCGGCGCGTATGCGTTCGCACACGGCAGCATGACCACCTTCACGGTGCCCGCTTCCGTCGAAAGCGTCGGAGCCTATGCGTTCTACAGCAACTCCAAACTGACCGAGCTTCTGTTTGAAGACGGCGACAAGCCGCTCACCTTCGGTACCGCCTCGGACGGCGAGGAGGGGCACGTCATCAACAGCACCGGCATTGAGACACTCAAGCTGCCTGCCCGTCTGACCGTGCTGGAAAACAGCGCGTTTGAAAACAACTATTCGCTGACTTCCGTGACCTTCGCGGAAGGCAGCCGGCTGACCACCATCGGCAATGCCGCGTTCCGGTTCGGTTCGGTTACGGAGATCGTGATCCCCGCGTCCGTCCGGAATACCGACCGCGTTGCCATCGGTTCCGAGGCGTTCTATTACAGCGGACTTACCAAAGTGACATTTGAGATGGGCGGATCCGCCGATACCGCGCCCCTGACGCTGGGCGAGAATGCCTTCGCCTCCAACAGCTCTCTGACTGAACTTGTCCTGCCTGCCCGCCTTGCGTCCTTTACCGATGCGAGCGGCGATACGGTTGCTCCCTTTGCCAACGGCGCTTCGGTGTTCAACGGCTGCGGGCTGACCGATATCCGCATTGAGGGCAACGGTACAAGCGAGTATGTTTCCAAGGACGGTGTGGTTTACACAACGGGACTTGAGACGCTGGTGTATTGCCCGTCCTGCAAGACCGGAACCGTGACCATTCCTGCCGAGGTCCGGAAGATCGGGGAAAAGGCATTCTACCAGTGCCAGAAGCTGGAGGGTGTGGTCTTCGCTTCCGGTAGCCAGTGCACCGAGATCGGTGCGAAGGCATTCTACCGTTGCTACGGTCTGACCGAGCTGGTTCTGCCCGACAGTGTGGGCGTCATCAACGAGGATGCGTTCTTCCAGTGCAAGGCACTGGTGAGCCTGACGCTGCCCGCCGGACTGACATCCTTTGATTCTTCCATCATCAATGCCTGCGAGGCATTGCAGAACCTGAACGTCAGCGCCGCTAGCAAGTCCTTCCGCTCTGTGGATGGTGTGCTGTTCACGGCGGACGGCAAGGAACTGGTCTACTACCTGCCTACCCGTGCCGATGCCGTTTACACGGTGCCGGACGGCGTGGTCATCCTGCGTGCGAGCGCCTTCACGGGTAACAAGATGCTGACTTCCGTGTCCCTGCCCGCATCGCTGACGCTGATTGATACCTCTGCGTTCAACTCCTGCGGTGCGCTGGAGACGGTCGAATTCCGGAATGGCGGCACGGAACTGCTGGTTATCGGCAGGATGGCGTTCGCCAACACCGCCCTGACCTCTGTTGACCTGCCTGCTCGCGTGGCATCGCTGGGCGACTGGGCGTTCAACCGGACGTCGCTTTCCAGCATCACCTTCGCTGAGAACAGCAAGCTGGTCACGCTGGGCGACAGCGTGTTCGGCGCTACCAAGCTGAATGCCGTTACCCTGCCTGCCGGTATCGTTTCGATCGGCGAGCTGACCTTTGCAAGCTGTGAGAACCTCATGACCGTGACGTTGCCTGAGGGTCTCAAGACGCTGGGTGCGGCAACCTTCCGCGGCTGTACCGCGCTGGAGACTGTCAACCTGCCTGCCAGCCTGGAGACGGTCGGCAACGGAACCTTTGAGGATTGCCGGTCTCTGAAGAATGTGGTGTTCGCCGCGTTCTCCAAGATCAAGACACTGCCCAACACCACCTTCCGCGGATGCACGGCACTGGAGAGCATTGAGCTGCCTGCCAGCCTGACCGAGCTGATGGGACAGGGCGAGAGCGCCGAAAGCAACGGCCCCGGGCTGTTCGCGGAGTGCTCGTCCCTGCGCCATGTCACCTTCGCCGAGGGCAGCAAGCTGACCCGCATCGGGCAGTCTGTCTTTGACGGCACGCCACTGGAATCCATTACGATTCCGAACACGGTGTCCAGCATCGGCAACTCCGCCTTCTCCGGAACCAAGCTGCGCGAGATCGTTATCCCGCGAACCGTGACCCGGATGGGCTACGGCGTGTTCCAGGCTTGTGAGCTGCTGACCAATGTCCGCATTGAGGGCGGCATCACGACTATCCCCGACTTCACGTTCTCCTTCTGCACGGCGCTGACGACCTTCACGGTTCCCGCGTCCGTGACCGAGATTAAGTCCGATGCCTTTGAGGGCTGTGAGTCGCTCCGCGCCTTTGTGGTGGAGGACGGGAACACTGCCTTCCTGTCCCGCGACGGCGTCGTGTATAACAAGGATTGGACAATCGGCTACTTCCCGCCCGCCAAGGAGACCTATGAAATCCCGAAGCAGGTGACGGTTCTGCCGGACGGCTTCTTCTCGTCCACCAGCATCAAGTCCGTGACGGTAGAGTCCGGTAACTCCGCATTTACGGTGGCTGACGACGTGCTGTATACGGCGGACAAGAGCCAGGTCATCTTCTTCGCGGTCGGTAAGACTTCCTTCACGATCCCCGCCGGCATGACTTCGGATGACATTCTGAAATTGCTGGGTGCGGCACCCTCGCTGCAGGAGATCCTGGTCGAGGAAGGAAACCCGCGCTTCCGCTCTGCGTTCGGCGCTCTGTATGATACCGAGTGGAACCTGCTTGCCGTTCCGGCGGCACGCAAGGTGTTCACCATCCCGAAGGAGGTTACGGGACTGCCCGAGGGCATCTTCCGGTACTCCGGCATCGAGACGGTCGATTACGAGGAGGGCGGCACTGCTCCGCTGGTGCTGACCAGTGAACGCGAGGGCGTCTTCGGAAGGACCACGACACTGAAGACCGTGAGCCTGCCCGAGCGCACGACATCGGTGGATGCACTGACATTCATGAGTTGCACCTCGCTGGAGGTTGTCAACCTGCCCGCGTCCCTGACCGAACTGGTCAGGATCACGTCCAGCCGCTATATGCCCTTCTATAACTGCACATCGCTGAAGGCGGTCAATGTTGATCCTGCCAACACGATGTATCGGTCTGTGGGCGGCGTGCTGTACGACATGAACTGGAATGCGCTGCTGTACCCGACGGGCACGACCGAGCTGGTCATCCCGCACGAGGTCACCACGGTCAAGTCGCTGGCTGCGTTGAAGAACCTGGTAAGCATCACCTTTGAGAAGGACGCGGATGGCAATGAGATTCCCGGCGAGACGCTGACCTTTGCCAGCGGTGCGTTCCGGAATCTTGCAAACCTGAAGTCCGTGGAGCTGCCCGCCCGTGCGACCGGCATCAATGCCAAGACATTTGAGGGATGCACGGCGCTGACTACGCTGACTGTTTCCGCCGGCAATGCCGAGCTGCGTACCGATGCGTATGGCATCCTGTATTCCAGGAACGCAACCGGCTGGAGCCTGATCTTCGTGCCCGGCAGTGTCCGGCTGACGACCTACGTCATCCCGGAGGATGTGACCTACATCAACGCCTACATGTTCCTGCATACCGGCGTGACGGCTATCGACTTTGCCGGAAGCGGCGAGGGTCCCGAGCTTGTGCTGGCGGATGGAGATTATACCTTCAACCAGGAGACTTACGAGTGGTACTACGCCGGTGTGTTTGCCAACTGCAAGTCGCTGCAGTCCGTAAGACTGCCTGCCCGTCTCAAGACTGTCGGTAGCGGAGCATTCTACGGTTGCACTTCGCTCACCTCGGTCACGCTGGACGAGAGCCTGACCTGCATCGGGGAGGGTGCCTTCGGGCAGTGCACCGCGCTGACGGAATTCACTATCCCCGCAGGGGTCACGACCATCAAGGACAACGCCTTCGGAGGTTGCACTTCCATCACGAAGATCTTCATTCCCGGTACGGTCCAGACCATGGGCTGGGGTGTGTTCGCTTCGTGGACGAATGCGCAGACGATTTATGTGACTTTTGCCGATGCGGAGTCCCGCCCTGACGGCTGGAGCAACCGCTGGACGGAAAACGCAACGGTCGTCTACGGTGCGACTTCGGCAGTCTGACATACGGGTATCCCCAAAACTTCCCTGCCACCCTGTGGCGGCCACCCTGCGGCGGTCGCAAGACCGCCGCAGGACGCGGGGAATGTGTGCGTTTTGTCCGAACGGTTCGGAAAAGGAGAGATTTCCCATGAACAAGAATCCTATGTCTAAAAAATTCAGGAGCCGGATGGTGCGGTCAGGCGTTTTGGCGTCGACTGGCTACGGGCTTCTGTTCGGCGCCTGCGCCGAATTTGTCGCCGCCCTGACCTGCTGGTTGCTGGACGTCCGGGCGGTATGGCTGCCGCTTTCAGTGGGACTCGGTGTCGCACTGGCGGCAGGCTTTGTTACCTTTTTTGTCAGGTTTCGCCCGAATGACCGCCGGGTTGCCCATCGCATGGACAGCATGGGACTGGAGGAACGGACGGTCACGATGATGGAACTGGAGAAGGACGACTCGCCGATTGCGAAGCTACAGCGGGAGGACACCGTCAAACGTGTGTCCGAGGTCACGAAGGAGCAGATCAACCGCTCTTTCCCGCTGTTTGTAATCCGACGGGGCGTTTTGGCTGTTATGATTGTGTCACTGCTGATGGCTGCAGGCATGACCACCGTCATGGGGCTGACCGAGGCAGGCGTCATTCCGCCGCCGGACATTCTCACGCCGGAGGAGGAGCGCAATGTGTACGTTAACCTGATCTACGGCGTTCAGGGGGGCGGCGACATTGAGGGAGATGCGGAGCAGTCAGTTCGCCCCGGAGAGGACGGCACGCAGGTAGTGGCGGTTGCCGAGGACGGCTGGATGTTTGTCCGCTGGAGCGACGGCAACAGGGAGCCCGCGCGCACGGACAGAGCCGTGACCGAAGATATGGAGATTACCGCCATCTTTGAGGAGGTTCCCGAGGACGAGGGCAAGGACGACAACGACAGCAAGGTTGACGGTGACGAGGAAGGCGATTACGATAAGGACCTGAGCGATCCCAACGAGAATGACGGCAACGGCATGGGCGGCAGCAACGGTGACGGCGGCGAAGGCGACGGAGAGGGCGAAAACGGCGACGGCAGCGGTAAGGGCGACGGCGGACAGCAGGGAGACGGCAAGGGTAACGGTCGCGGCGACGGCGCCGGCGGCGGTTGGTCGGACGGCAACCAGATCATTGACGGCAAGACCGATTACCGCGATGTGTATGACATTTATTACGATATGGCGATGGAGATCGTCCGGAACGGCGGCGAGCTGCCCGCTGACCTTAAGGCATTCATCGAGAAGTACTACGGCAGTATCTGACATCATCCGAATCCGAGGGAACGAAAACCCATGCATAGGGCGCTTCTGAATCTGCATCTGCCGACGATTGTCGTGCGGGGGCTTTCAGAGCGCCCGCAACAGGGCAGCATGAAGGGAGCCGCCGGGAGCGTCCGGAGGTTCCCTGAATCCATGTTTTACCACAAGTATAAAAAGATAAAGGGAGATCATCATGATTAACGAGGAAAGCATTCAGAAGTTCCGGAGCATATGCGACAACATTTTCACGCAGATACGCCGGGACGTTATCGGGCAGGACGAGGTCGTCGAGGGAACCGTCATTGCCATGATCGCGGGCGGCAACGTGCTGCTGGAGGGCGTGCCCGGCGTGGGCAAGACCCGACTGGTGCGCAGTCTGGGGCGGGTATTTGATCTGCCTTTTTCCCGCATTCAGTTCACCCCTGACCTGATGCCTGCCGATGTCACGGGTACCAACATTATCGTCAAGGATGAGAACGGAAACTCCAGCTTCCAGTTCCAGCCCGGTCCCGTGTTCAGCAATATCGTGCTGGCGGACGAGATTAACCGCGCAACGCCCAAAACGCAGTCGGCACTGCTGGAGGCTATGCAGGAGCATACCGTGACTGTCATGGGTGTGTCCCGGAAGATGAAGGAGCCCTTCTTCGTGTTGGCGACGCAGAACCCCATTGAGCAGGATGGTACCTACCCTCTGCCGGAGGCGCAGATGGACCGCTTTATGTTCAACCTGATCGTGCCCAACCCCGGTCTGGACGAGCTGATGCAGATCGTCGATATGACGCAGAAGACCATGGCTGAGGTGGCGGATGCCGCTTGCAGCGGTGAGCAGCTGCTGGAAATGCGGGCGACCGCTTCCCAGATTCCCGTGGCGAACGAAGTCATGCGGTACGCTATGACGCTTTGCTCCGCAACGCACGCCGACAGCGAGTGTGCATCCGAGGCGGCGAAGAAGTACGTTCGCCTGGGTGCCAGCCCCCGTGCCGGACAGGCGCTGATTTCTGCCGCCAAGGTGCGCGCCCTGATGCAGGGACGGTACAATGTGGCGTACAGTGACGTCAATGCGCTGGCACTGCCGGTTCTGCGGCACCGCATGAAGCTGAATTTTGAGGCGATTGCAGACCGTGTTCCCGCAGACGATATCGTCCGCATGATTGTTGCCGAGGTCAGCAAGCGCTTTGATGTGGATGGCACCGTTGCTTCCGTGGACACCAAGGAAAGCACTGCCGAGGGAAAGAAGAAGCGCGGCTTCGGCAAGAAGACGTCGTAATATATACAGGAAAGGATGCTTTTGCCGTCGGGCAGAGGCACGGGCTTGAGCCACTATGAAGGGTTCTTACTTGAATGACGCATTCTTCAGCCGTCTGGAGACCTGCGCCTTGCGCCTGCGTGCGGACCTGTCCGGATTTTTCGGCGGGAAGCACCTGGTCCGGACGTACGGGCAGACGGTTGAGTTTGCGGACTACCGCGAGTATATGCTGGGGGACGATATCCGCCGCATCGACTGGAATCTGTACAGCCGCTTTGAGAAGTATTTCATCAAGCTGTTCACCGATGAACGGCAGATGCACACGCAGATATTCCTGGACTGCTCTGCCTCTATGGGCAAGGCAGACTCCGACAAGGCAAATTATGCGGTGGCAATGGCGGCGGCGCTGGGGTTTCTGTCGGTACATAACATGGACAAGGTGTCCTTCAAATTGATACGCGGCGACCGGGCGGAGGATCCCTTCGGATTACTGGTTGGCAAGCGGGCGTTCTTCCGCGCTGTTTCCGAGCTGGAAAATCTGACCTTCACCGGAGATTCGGACATCGGCACCGCCGTCACGGGTTGTGAAACCGGAACGCGCGACGGGCTGACGGTTATCATTTCGGATTTCTTCACCGACAGTGACTGGCGGAAGGCGGTTAACTTCCTGAAGTACAAGAGCCGGCAGGTTCTGCTGGTGCAGGTCATGACGCGGGAGGAACTGGATCCGACCTATAACGGGCACGTCAGCCTTATCGACTCCGAGTCCGAGGATATGATGGATGACCGGAACATGAAAATGCGTATCAACCGCGGGATGCTCTCCGCATACGGGGAAGCAATGAAGGATTTTCAGAACGAAATAGCGCATTTCTGCGCCTCCCGCGATGTCGGATTCATGTCCGTAAACACGCAGGAGCCGATCGAGCGCGTCCTGTTCGGTGAATTGCTGAAGGTAGGTATATTGCAATGAGTTTACTTGCTCCTCTTGGGCTTCTGGGTCTTCTCGCGGTGGCGGTGTTGATATTTATCTATATCATCAAGCCGAACTACCAGCAGAAGATCGTTTCCAGTACATACATCTGGAAGCGAAGCCTGAAGTACAGGAAAAAGCGCGTGCCGGTCAGCCGGCTGCGGAACATCCTGATCTTCCTGTGCCAGATGCTGGTGCTTGCCTCCTTCGCGATGCTCCTGGCGCGTCCTGTGATTCCGTATGTTGCGGAGACACCCAAAAACGAAAAGGTCATCATCCTGGATGCTTCCGCCGGTATGCGCGTGTCCACGGGCGGCGAGACCCGCTTTGAGCGGGCGGTGCGCGAGATACGCCGGCAGGCAGAGAGCATCCTTTCGCAGGATGATATGATCCTGTCCGTCATCGTGGCGGACAGCGACGCGCACTATCTCGTTTCGCGCCAGACGCGGGACGGCTTGGCTGCGGTCGGAATGGCACTGGACAGTCTGGTCAGCCCGGAGCTGAAATGCAGCTATGGGACCGCTGACATGGAGGGCGCCGCCACGCTGGCGCAGGATATCCTGAAAAAGAATTCCGAAACAGAGGTCATCCTCTATACGGCGACCGAGTACATAGACAAGGGCAACTTCACGGTGGTCAATGTGGCGGACGAGAGCGACTGGAACGCCGCAATCCTGTACGTGAAGCCGACACTGGAGGAGAGCAACAGCTACTCCTTTACGGTGGGCGCCGGGTGTTACGGGCAGTCCCGTTCCATGACGGTGTACTGCGAACTGACCGGTATCAACGGCGGAGTCGGCACACTCAAGGTCAGCAAGACCGAGTATTTCACCGAGGCGGAAAGCGAGCGCGAGCTGCTTTTCACGACCGATGATTTCGGCGGCGTTCCGGTGACGTCCTACGCATCCATGCTGGTCTATCTGGACGAGAACGACTCCTTTGACGGCGACAATACCTATGATGTGTACGGGGGGCAGAAGCACACCGTGCGCATTCAGTATGCCAGCTCCCAGACCAACAACTTCTTCTCCGGCGTTCTGCGCTCCCTGCGTCAGGCACAGCGCGGCTCCTGGAACATTGAACTCAAGACGACCAACAAGGCGGCTGCCGCGACCGAAGGCTTTGACATCTACATCTTCGAGGGAGCCATGCCGGACGTCCTGCCGACAGACGGCGTGGTGATGCTGGTCAATCCGGACAAGGCGCCGGAGGGAAGCGGTCTGCGCTTCGGCGACCGGGTGAATATCAACAGTGACTCCACGCTGGCATCCGGACAGGCAAGTCCCATCACGGCAAATATGAACCCCGACCGCATCACCGTCGCCGAGTACCGCGAGGTGCTGTCTGCGGACGGTTACGATGAGCTGATGTACTACAACGGAAACCCGGTCATTCTGGCAAAGGATGAGGAAAACGCTCATGTCGTTGTGCTGTCGCTCAACCTGAAGATGTCCAGTCTGGGCGTTGTGCTGGATTTCCCGATCATGATGTACAATATCTTCAACCATTATATTCCCGTGACGCTGACCGGAAATGCCTACGAGGTGGGCGAGACGGTTACGGTCAACGGGCGCGGCTCAGACCTGACCGTGAGCGGCGGCGGCAACGAGGCGCAGTCCTTCGCAACGCTTCCGGGTACGCTGACGCCTACGGTTCCCGGCGGGTACACCGTCACGCAGAAGAACCTGCGGGGCGAGTACGTGGTGGACCAGTTCTTCGTGCATATCCCCAACAGCGAGAGCAACATCACCAAGCGGGTGGATGAGTTGCCGCGCATGTATGCCGAGAAGACGCAGGTTGACGGCGACCGCGACCTGCTGGTATGGTTCGCGGGGGCGGCATTGGTGTTGCTGGCGGCTGAATGGCTGTTGCACGCCAAAGAAAATTCTGTCTGAAAGGAGCGGTAGCCGTGTCGAATTTCCGTATTACATTTTCCAATCCGTGGCTCCTGCTTCTGCTCGTGCCGCTGGCGGCGCTGACGCTGATCCCGCACTTCCGCGTGGCGAAAAAGTTCCGCCGGAGCCGCAACCGCGTCATATCGCTGGCACTGCACAGCATCGCACTGATCCTGTGCGTGCTGCTGCTGGCAGGCATGACCTTCCGCTACGAGGTGCCCAACCGGGAAAACCAGCTCATCCTGCTGGTTGACGTGTCGGACAGCGGTGCCGAGGTCGAGGAAGCCCGGAATGAATTCATTCAAACCGTACTGAATGCCTGCGATGAATCCTGCGAGGTCGGTATCGTAACCTTTGGCTACGGCACCGTCTACGCCGCTCCGCTGTCGGCGGATGCGCGGGAGGTCTACCGCCAGTATCTGGAGGCGGACAAGCCGGATACCGGTGCCACCGATATTGCGACGGCACTGGAATTTGCGGCGGCGCAGATAACCAAGCCCGCGACGGCGCGTATCCTGCTGCTGTCGGACGGCGTGGAGACCGACGGGCGTGCGTTGGCGACGGTCAAGACGCTGACCTCCGGTGGTATCGGCGTGGATGCGGTAGATATGACCGCCCCCACGCACGAAGAAATTCAGATTCTCGGCGTGGAGATGCCGGAGGACAAGGTTCTTGTCGGCAAGGCAGTCACGCTGAAGGTGACGGTGCAGAACAACTATCTGTCCGCCAAGAAAGTGTCCCTGGTGGTCGCGGACAAGGGCTTTGAGGGGGACGCGACTGACTTTGAAGTCAAGCCGGGCAAGCAGACATTGGAAGTGCCGGTCACCTTTCAGGCGGCGGGACTGCATGACCTGCGTTTCTCCCTGACAGCCGGAGACGACAACCTGAGCCAGAACAACAGTTTCCAGTCCTTCCTCAACATTCCGGTGTTTGAGAACGTGCTGGTTCTGGAGAATCAGCCGGGCGAATCTGCCGATCTGGCGGCGCTGCTGGGCGAGGACTTCCGCGTCACGGTGCTGAATATCCATACCGATGCCGACCGTCTGCCGACGTCGGCGAAGGAGCTCTGCGCCTACGAGCAGGTTGTGCTGGTCAATATTGCGAACAGCGACCTGACCGGCAAGGATGCCCCCAACGGCTTTGACCAAGCGCTGTACGATTATGTGTACCGGATGGGCGGCAGCCTTCTGACCGTCGGCGGGCAGAACGATGTCGGAGCCGACGGCAAGCCTACCCCGCACGCCTACAACCGCTCCGATCTGTCCGGAACGCTCTTCCAGCAGATGCTCCCGGTTCAGGCGATCGACTACACGCCGCCTATCGCGGTCATGCTGGTCATCGACTGCTCCGGTTCCATGAGCAGCGGACGCTTTGAGGCGGCGCTCCGTGGTGCCGAGGAGTGTTTGGATTCCCTGACAGAGCGGGATTACTGCGGCGTTATGGGCTTCAGCACCAGCTCGACCGAGCACGTCAGTGTCATGCCGGTTTCTCAGAAGGAAACCATCCGCACCGCAATCCGGAACCTGAACGATGAGGGCGGCGGAAGCGGCGGTACGATTTTCTCGGACGCCATTGACCAGGCGGGACGTGCGCTGGCAGCCGTTTCGGTGGAGCGGCGGCACATTATCCTCGTGACCGACGGTAACCCCAGCGACCACCTGGATCAATCCGGTGCCGATGACAACAACTACTACGGCAGATATGTGGATTACAACTACGAGCAGAGCAACATCACCATGTCTGTCATTACCGTGGGCATGAGCAGCGGAAACCGCGAGCAGATGCAGAAGACCGCCGAGCGCGGTCACGGTCACTACTACGACGTCAGCCTTGAAGATTCCGAGGGAACTATCAGCATCAATATGCGGCAGGATCTGGCGGCGGCGGCAGTCGCGGAACTGCAGGGAGGCATTTCCTTCGTGCCAAAGATCAAGGATCAGACCGCCGTGTTTGAGGGACTGGATTCGTCCGCCGTCATTCCGGCGCTGAAGGGCTACTACGGCACCAAGGTCAAGGACGGTGCCCGCGTGCCGCTGATCCATGATTATGTGCCGATTTATGCCGAATGGGATCTCGGCGCCGGACGGGTCGGAAGCTTCCTGTGCGATCTGGGCGGCGAGTGGTCGGCGGAGTTTATGGCGGATGCGGTGGGGCGCACCATCGTCCGGAATATTTCGTACGATCTGGCACCGGATACCGATCTGGAGCCGGATGCAATGGACTATGTCCTGCGCACCGACCGCGACAACTACACAACGCGGCTGGATGTCTATACGGCAACAGCCGAGGGGGAAAAGGTTTCCGTGACCGTCATGCCGGTGTCCGAGAGCGCGAAGAACGCCTACAACGGCAATATTCCGGTGACGGCACTGGGCAACGGGATCAGCTTTACCTTTGAAATAAAGCACGAGGGACTGTACCGGGTGAGCATCGCCAAGACTGATGCCGCCGGGCAGACGCTGTCGTCGGTGTCCTTCTGCCAGAGCTTTTCGTACTCGGAGGAGTACAACGCCTTCCGTGAGGAGGGCGAGGGTGCGGCACTGCTGGCGGAGGTCGCGGCGGATGGCGGCGGCAGGGTGCTGCGTGACCCTGTGGAGGTGTTCTCTTACTTTGTGCGGTTCCTGCCGCGCGAGACAGACCCCCGCATGGTATTCCTGATTATCGCTATGGTGTGCCTGCTGCTGGATGTGGCAGTGCGCAAGTTCAAATTCAAATGGATCCACGAGATCGTGCGCGACAGGCGCGCAATGAAGACGCTCGGCGGAGGGGGGCACGGTGCGGAATGAAGGTTCTGACAAAGTACGTGCCGTATACCCGCACGACCGGGTGCGAGAGGAGGGGAAGGGAAATGAGACGACCGACCGTATATAGCCTGCGTCGCCTCGTGCCGCTGGCACTGACGCTTTGCGTCCTGCTCGGCGCGGTACTGCTCTGCACGGCGTGCAGTCGCGGAACGCCGCTGTCGGCACCGACCGGAACGCGGCTGGATGAGATCACCCTGACGCTCAGCTGGAACAAGGTCAAAGGCGCGGCATACTACACCGTGCGCATACGCCCGGATGACGGCTCGGACGCCGTGGAAAAGGATGCCAGCAAGCCCAGTCTTTCGCTGGAAAGCCTTACGGAGGGCAGCTATGAGCTGCGCGTCCGCGCGGTTGCGGGCGGCTCGGCGGCGGACACGGAGGACTCCGGCTGGTCGGAGCCAATCCGCTTCACAAGAGAGCACGAAACCGGGCTGGCTTTCCGGCTGATCGAGGACGGGACGGCGTTTGAGGTTTCCGGTCTCGGCACCGCCACGGGGGAGATCACGGTCCCGGACACCTACCGCGGACTGCCTGTCACCGCCATCGGCGAGCGGGCACTGTATAACAAGAACACCGTGACCGGTGTGACGCTGGGGGAGAACATCCGGCGCATCGGGAAGCAGGCGTTTGCCAACTGCTCTTACATGACGCACGTCAATCTCCCCTCCGGGCTGACCGAAATCGGGGATCAGGCGTTCCAGAGCTGTCGGGCACTGGAGGTGCCGATGCAGATTCCGGACGGGCTTTCCGCGATCGGTGAGCAGGTGTTTGCATACTGCCGCAAGCTCCCCGCCGTATCGCTGGGTGCCGGTGTCAAAGAGATAGGAAACGGCGCGTTCAGCGGCTGTGAGAGCCTGACCGCCATCGTCATCCCCGACCAGATCACACGGATAGGGGAGGACGCTTTTGCCAAATGCACCGCGGTGACATCCCTGTCGGTCGGGCAGGGCGTGACCGAGATCGGAAAGAATGCTTTCCGGCAGAACACGGCACTGCCTGCCGTCCGGCTGGGTGAGCACGTCAGGACGGTGGGGGCGTACGCTTTTGCCGACTGCACCGCGCTCCGGACGCTGGACATGACCGACAGCGTGACGGCGATAGGCGAGAGTGCCTTTTCCGGCTGTTCCGGACTCACGTCCGCAGGTGTCCTGCACCTGAGCACGGCGTTGGACAGCATCGCCAAGGAAGCATTCAAGGGAACCGCTTTCTGGGAGGCAGCCGACATGGTTTACCTGAACGGCTGGTTGCTTGCCTGCAAGAGCGGAGACATGACCGGTAAGGTGATTGAGCCGGGGACGTTTGCCATTGCGGATTACGCACTGGCTGGATGCAAGGGCTTTGCTGATATCACGATCCTGCCCGACAGTGTGATTCTGATCGGGGAGGGCGCCTTTTCCGGATGCAAAACTCTGACGGGACTGGTCATCGGGAGCGGCGTCCGGCGGATCGGCAACAAGGCGTTTGCCAACTGCACCTCGCTGAGCCATGCCATTCTCGGAGCCTATGACCCCGACGCGGATACGCTTACGGGGGCGAGCGCTCTTACGTATATCGGCGATTCCGCGTTTTCCGGATGCGGCTCGCTTCTCACGGTGTCCCTCCCGGAGACCGTGACCGGCATCGGCTCCTTCGCGTTCCGTAACGCGGGGCTGTGGACGAGTGCCAAGGACACGGTGTATGCCGGGAACTGGCTGGTCGGCTGTAAGGAAGATGCCGCGGGCGATGTGACTATCGCGGACGGGACGGTCGGCATTGCCAATTATGCTTTCTATAACTGCAAATTTATCGGTGGTGTGACCATTCCGGACAGTGTGCGCAGTATCGGGCGAGGCGCCTTCTACAACTGCCGCAAGCTGGCAAGCGCGACGCTTCCCGCCGGGCTGACCGTGCTGGAGGATTACACATTCTATCACTGCGATGCGCTGACCCTGCCGACGCTGCCCGCCACGCTGACCGGTATCGGTCGCTCGGCGTTCTACAAGTGTGCGTTGGGGGAGCAGAGCAACGACACGGCACAGGATACGCTGGTCATTCCCGACAGCGTGACATACATCGGCGCGTTTGCCTTCTACGGGAGCGGCTATAGCTACGCCGACCCGGACAAGGTGGACACGTACATTGCCGGCGGCATCGACATTCTGGTGATCGGCTCCGGCGTACAGACGGTCGGCGAGCAGGCGTTTGCCAATTTCCCGTCCCTGCGCCGCGTGACGCTGGGGGCGGAGGTCCGTTCGCTGGGCGACAAGGCGTTCTATAAATGCACCATGCTGGAAACGGTGGATTTCGGCAACAGCAGGCTGGAGAGCATCGGCGGGCGCGCGTTCTACAAGTGCGCGGCGCTGACCGAGATCACGTTGCCGGAGACGCTTCGTACAGTCGGGGATTACGCCTTCTACAAATGCACCTCGCTGACGCGGCTGTCGCTGGGAGGTGCGGAGCGCATCGGCGATTACGCCTTTTCGGGCTGTACCGCGCTGGCTGAAACTGTCCTGCCGGATACGCTGACGTCAATCGGGCGGCAGGCGTTCCGCAACTGCACCTCGCTGAGCGGACTGGTGCTGGGCAACACCCTGCAGAGCATCGGCGAGCACGCCTTCTACGGATGCCGCGGGCTGACGCTGTATGCGGTGCCGGAGACGGCACCCGCCGGCTGGGATGCCCGGTGGAATTCCTCCTACCGCCCCGTGCTGTACGGCTGTCAGGCGGAGGACGGCGTTCTTTCCGGCTTCACCAAGCGCGAGACAGCGACTGCCAACTTCAATGAGACAACATCCGTAACGGCGCCGGTTCGGATCGGATACGGCTTTGCCGGATTTGCGACCGAGGCGGGCGGTACGGCGGTGTACGCCGCCGCGGATTTCGGGAAGATCCCGGAGGGCACCGCGCTGTTCCCGGTATGGACGGACCCCGCCGCCTGATGACCTGAAACCTGATATCTGACACCGGAGAGGTTTTTGACGGGATCCGATATCTTCCTACAGAAAGGATATAAACGCATGAGAAAACATTTTTCGGCGGCGCTTGCGCTGCTACTCCTCTTTACGGGGCTTCTGCTCCTGACGGTTTCCTGCAATACTACGGGATCCGGCAACGGGACCGGCACCGGGACCTCCGGCGATAGCTCCGTGTTTATCGGCAAGGACAATATGCCGCAGGTCCTGTTCGTGCAGGGCAATGAGCTGAACCTGTCCGGCGGCAAACTGACCGTGAACGGGAAGGAGATAGACCTGACTGACAAGGACGTGCAGGTCACCGGCTATGACAAGGACAAGCTGGGCGAGCAGACTCTGACCGTTACCTATAAGGGAAAGTCCACGTCGCTGCACGTTACGGTTGTGCCGCGCGTGCAGACGGCGGAGCAGTACCTGTACTTCCAGGGTGAATCCATGGATGCCGTTTCGCTCCGGCTGAAGTTCACGCGCGATGACGGCACATCCTTCACCGTCAAGGCGGGCGACGAGGGACTGACCATTACGGGCTTTTCCTCTGATGCAACGCAGGATGAGCTGACGCTGACCGCCTCCTACCGCAAGGGAACGGATGACCTGTCCGGCAGCTTCACGGTTTCGGTGGTTTCTCCGGAAGTCAGCTTCAAGAAGCCGCGCAAGACGGCATACGGCAGCCACGAGACGGCACTTGACTGGCTGGGCGCTTCTCTGACGCTCAAGTCCGCCGACGGAAAGACCACGCGGAACATCGCCGTCACCGATCTGACCGCTTCCGGCTTTGATCCGTCCGTTGCTGGCGCGGACGCTCCGTCCGTCACGCAGACGGTACACGTCTCCTACCTTGGACGGGAAATGGCGACCTTTGATATCACCGTAACCTACAGCGAGGTTTCGCAGGTGCGCGACATCGCGGCGAATCTCATGAGTCTGGACTGGTCGGTGTATATCCGTCCCGACCCGCTCATGCACTACCCGGCAGGCACTACCGAGGAGCAGGGGCGCATGGCGATGCAGGCGCTGAGTCTGTATGAGTCGCTGTCGGACAGCGATGCCGGACTGATCACAGTCAACGAGTTCAATGCGATCGCGCGGCTGGCGGTTACTTACGGATACAACACGTGGCAGACCACGCTGGACGAATCGTATAAGGGTGTGTTCACCGTTTCCTACGGTGAGGTGTCCTTTGACGCGGCAACCCGCGCCGACGCGCAGAAGGGCTATGACCGCCTGAATGCCGAGGAGGATGCGCGCGACGAGGCGACTGCACTGATCTATCAGTACAGTACCCTGCTGAACAACGAGCGATTCCTGAAGAACAGCAAGGATGTCCTGCTGTACGAGGGCGCCGAGGAGGACGGCAAGAAGGTCGAGCTGACCGTGGACGCGATGGCAACCATTGTCCTGCCCGAGGGAACCGTCCGGCAGATCGCGCAGGTTCTGGACAAAATGCTGACCATGGAAGACACGCTGAGCAAGGTTCCTGCCGGCTGGAGCGCGGACGGGCTGAGTGCCTATGCCGCCGACATTGATGCCGTATATGACCTGCTCGGCAAGGTCGATGCAAGCGCCGTGTCCGACAGCTCCGTGTATGAGCTGGTCAACAGCTGGCGCAAGGGTGGGGATTTCTTTGAAATTCTGTACCGGTACTACTACGGGCTGTGCGCTTCCGAGGATGTTGCGGTCGCCAAGGCAGCCAGCGAGAAGGTCAACAAGCTGACGGATTACCGTCTGCCCACGCCGCTCAAGGAGATCAGTTTGCCCTATGTGTACGGGCATACACTCCAGACCGCTATGCAGAGCATTGCGGGAAGTCTGACGGGCGAGGGGGACGCGGTGCCGAGTCTGATAGAAAGCACCATGTTCCTGTACTATTACCGGCAGGCGGTCGAGGGGCAGGAGAAGATTCTTGCCACAGGCGATGCCATGTACATCGACCTGTACAATCTGCTGTACGCTTCCATCCTTACCTCCATGACGACAGGGGACTACGGCTACTATGAGTTGAACGGTACTTCCTCCTACGACAGTGTCTATACGAAGGTATGGGATGCTTACATCGCCGTCTGGGAAAAGGCGGAGGAGGATCCCTCCTACGTGGAGACCGAGGAGTTCGGAACGGGCGTTGCCGCTATGTTCCGAGCATTTGTGGAACTGCGTCCCAACCAGCAGTACAACTTCCTCAAGGCGCTCAACTACCTCTACTCGGATTACCATATGCCCACCATGGCGCTGTACCCCGACGATAACGGGCTGTACTCCAAGTTCGCCACCTACATCTACGCCTACTATATGAATAAGCTGGGCGTTCAGCCGGATGCGGCATCCGAGAGCACCGGCTTTGACATCTTCACCGACCTGATGATCGCGCTGGAGGCATATGCCAACAACGATGCGAATACCTTCGGGCAGTGCATGGCAGAGGTGCAGACCAAGTACAAGGCATGGAGCGGCACGGATAAGGACGCGTTTGACCGCAACCTGAAGTTCCTCTATGACCGCTACATGAATTACTTTGCCATGTTCGACAAGACCACCGACGCGGACGGCAAGGAGGTATACCGTTACCGTGGTGCCGATTGGGGCGAATACAAGGAGATCGTGGAGCAGTTGGATGCCGAGCTTGCCCGGGCACAGCTGGCACAGCTGTACATTGATTACCTGTCGCAGTTCACCGGGGAGTCGATCCCGATGTATCTGGCGTACATTTCCTCCTATGAGCGCATTCGGGTTCTGGCTGACCGGCTGTTGGCGTGCGGCAACGAGGATATCCTGCGCAACTACTACTACCTGCCGCTGGGCGAGAAGCAGGACGGCGATACGCTGTACGCCGGCGTCTACGACGCGGAGGGCAACTTTACCCGTTACCTGACACTGCTGGGCATCAACATGGAGGAGTACAGCAAGGCGGACAATCTGCGCGCGTTCCTGCGGAACAATACGGATTACTTCTGGAGTGCGGTCGAGCTGGTGTACCCGCAGATTGCCAACCCCGGCACGAGGTTCACGTTTGACGATGCGCACGTCAACGCGCTGATGGAGTCCTTCCGCGCCCTGTCGCCCGACGAGCGCTACCTGCTGTTGACTGTGGATTCCCTGAACATCTACTACGGCGGTCTGGAGGCATACTATGCCTCGATCTTCAGCGATTCCGAGGCGGAGAAGAACCTGGCATCGGCACTGCTGGGGCTGGAGATTCAGTATATCTCCTACCTGGAGTTCCCGGATAAGTCCTACACGCTGGAGGACGGCTCGGTCATCAGCACCAAGGAGTACCTGCTCCGGACATGGACATCGGTCAAGATCGCGTTCTCGTCCCTGACACTGGAGGAGAGAAATGACTTCCAGGATCACATGGGCGTGATGTACGATGTATACCGGAATATCTGTGACAACCTGACGATTGACTGACAGACAAAAAGCGGGGGTAAAAACTCAAAATGAGTTTTTACCCCCGCTCTCTCTGCAAACAAGGAAGGCTCTGCCCATTCCGCACGACCGATCGGCGGAATGGGTGGAGCCTTTTTGATAATGGTGCGGTCATAATGCGACCGTATGCGGTTTGCGGATTCGGTACCGGAAACGCGGCAAGCACCGGTCAGCTCACGCCCAGCAACTCCGGCAGATCCGGCAGGGCAGGGCACTCCCGGAAGGCAGATCCTGCGACCATACAGGGAGAGGCGGGCAGATGCAGTGTCCGCAGGGAGGCACACCACGCAAAGGCGGCGTCCTCGATGATGCGCAGACTGTCGGGCATCCGCACCGTTTCCAGCGATACGCACGCGGAAAACGCGGCGGCGCCGATGCGGATCAGACGACCCGGCAGGCGGATGTGCAGCAGCTGACGGCATCCTTCAAACATACCGTCCGGAATAGCCGACAGGCTGTCCGGCAGGACTACGCTGTGCAGGCGCGTGCAGTAGGCAAAGGCGCAGTTCCCGACCAGGCGCAGGCCGGCGAGATGACCAAGCCGAAGTACGGGCAGGCGCTCGCAACCGATAAAGGCGCGGTCGCCGATGCAGGACAGCCGGCTGTTCCGACCGAGTCGCAGATCGGACAGGGAGGTGCAGAAGGCAAATGCCCGCCGCCCGACGGATTCGACCGTCTCCGGCAGGGAGACGACGCGCAGGGACTGACAGCCGGAGAAAGCCTTGTCTGCGACCGCGACCACCCGCAGCCCGTCCGGCGCATATGCCGGCACGGTCACGGATATGGGGGATGCGTTCCTGTCTGCCAGCCCGGTGACGGCGCAGGTCTTGTCGCCAAATGCCGCATAGGTCAGCGCCGGGTACAGCCCGTTGCGGTCTGTGCCGGTTTCGCAGCAAAGATTCAGGTTTGTCATACTCGTTAACCGTAGCTTTCGTCGGACGAAAGCACCCTTTCCGTGGCATTGTGGTTTGTCCTGCCTGTCAGGCGGCAGTGACCGCCGACGGCGTTTCGCCGTTTCCGATCCTGCGATACGCCGTTCTTCTGTTTTTCCGTGTTTTCTTTCGTTTTTCTTGGGACAAGCCCATTATAGCACAGCTTTCCTGCGAATGTGCGAACAAATTGTAAACAAAGGCAAAACAAAAGCGAAAAATTTTCTTAAAAAGGAATTAAAACGGATGTACGGTGCGGCATTGTTCGCCGTAATTCGACCTGATTATTCTTGATTTGGAAAATATCGTCAGACTTTGACAGTGGGGGCAAAGAAGCGCACCCGGATCCGACGGCATACAGTTACTGTGGCAAAATGATGAAAACCACTTGCAATCAACCGCTGCATATGGTATAATTTACGTGGCACGCCGGTTTCCCTGCATGGGGAGTATATGACCGCAGGTGCCCGTTTATACATACACGGAGGATTCCGGATTATCTGTCCGGCAAGGACACGAGAGGAGAAGCATATGAACACCAAAGAAATCCTGCATAGCTTTGCTTACCCGGGTGCTGCCTTCCGCGGCAAGCCGTTCTGGTCATGGAACGGCGAACTGCGCGGCGAGGAGCTGGTGCGGCAGGCACACATCATGAAGGAGATGGGGCTGGGCGGCTACTTCATGCACTCGCGCACGGGACTCATTACCGAGTACCTGGGCAAGGAATGGTTTGAACTTATCAACGAGGTCGCGGATGTCGCCGCCGCGGACGGCATGGAAGCATGGCTGTACGATGAGGACCGCTGGCCTTCCGGCTCGGCTGGCGGAAAGGTCACGGTTGATCCGCAGTACCGCATGAAATCGCTGGTCGTCACCGAGATGCCGATGGAGCGGTATGAGAGCGGCGAGGCGCCCTTTGCCCTCTATGTCGGCAAGGTGGACGGCATCAATCTCTGGGGTTACCGGGAGCTGACGGGGGATCTGTCCCCTGCCGCTGTCCGTGCCGCCGCAGAGGAGCTGGCGCCTGCCCATGCGGACGAGCCGGGCGAGTGGCGCGTGCTCCGCTTTGACATTGTGCCGGATGCCTGCAACTCAAACTATAACGGTACGACCTACATTGATACCATGAGCCGCAAGGCGACCGACCGATTCATTGAGCTGACCCATGAGCAGTACCGCGAAAAGTGCGGCGACCGGCTGGGCACCTCCATCAAGGGCATCTTCACCGATGAGCCGCACCGCGGGCACTGCATGGATGACCGGCGGGAGCAGGATGGGATCATGACCTGCTCCATGTGCTGGACGGACGATCTGTTCGGGGAGTTCCGCCGGCGTTACGGCTATGACGCCCGTCCCATCATTCCGGAGCTGTTCTACCGGATGCGCGGCGAGCTGGTCGCGCCGGTCAAGCTGCATTACATCGACCTGGCGGATAATCTGTTCCTGGAGAACTTCGCCGAGCCGCTCAATGACTGGTGCGAGAAGCACGGCATCGTCTTTACCGGGCACGTCCTGCACGAGGATTCGCTCATGAATCAGACCGTGCCGGAAGGCTCCCTGATGCGTTTTTACGAGCATATGGGCTATCCCGGCATAGATTGCCTGATCGAGCACAACCGGTGCTACTGGATCGTCAAGCAGCTTGCTTCCACCGCCCGGCAGACCGGTAAGCGCTGGATGCTGTCCGAGCTGTACGGCTGTACCGGCTGGCAGTTCAATTTCAAGTCGCACAAGGCGGTCGGTGACTGGCAGGCACTGTTCGGCATCAATCTGCGCTGCCAGCATCTGTCGTGGTATACCATGGAGGGCGAATCCAAGCGCGACTATCCCGCTTCTATCCTGCACCAGTCCCCGTGGTATAAGGACTACGCCAAGGTGGAGGATTACTTCGCACGCTTCGGGCTGGTCATGTATGAAGGCGAGCCGGACTGCGACGTGCTGGTGCTCAATCCCATTGAGTCGCTGTGGTGCCAGGCATATGCCGGCTGGGCGCACTGGATCAGCAATGCGTCCGCCGATGTCGCTCCGTACGAGGAGCGCTATGCACAGCTGTTCCATATGTTGACCGACCGGCAGATCGACTTCGACTACGGCGAGGAGGACATGATGTCCCGGCTGGGCGGCGTTTCGCGCGGGGCGGACGGAAAGCCCGTCCTGACAATCGGCAAGGCATCCTACCGCACCGTAGTGGTTGCGGATATGCTGACTATCCGCCCGACGACGCTGGCATTGCTGCGCCGCTTTGCGGATATGGGCGGAAAGGTCATCTTTGCGGGAGACCTGCCGACTTATGTGGACGCGGTGCGCTCAGACGAGCCTGTCCGCCTTGCTGCGGACTGCGAGACCGTTCCCTTTGACGGTGAGGCGCTGGCGGCGGCTGTCCGGGCAAACGGCGGCGCGTATGTCAGTGTCACCCGTGCGGACGGCACGCCGGAAACCGATGTGTTCGCGCAGGTGCGGCGGAATTTCGGCGGAGACGGCTACGCGGTGGTCGTGCTGAACACGGATCGGGAAGCCGGCAGGCGCGGCATGACGCTTTCGCTCCGTGTGCCGGACGGGTACGCCGTGCAGGAGTGGAATATGGAGACCGGCGAACGGTATGACGCATCGGCACTGGCGCATCGCGCGGGGGACTGCACGGCGATTGACCTTTCGCTGGAGCCGGCAGGCACCCGTTGCTTCGTGCTGACGCACGAGGCGGAGGCTTTGCCGCCCGTCCGGACGTGGCGGACAGTGGCGGAGGCGACCGTGCGCGGCGAGTTCCTCTGCAACCGCGACGAGCCGAACGTCTGCGTGCTGGACTGGACGCGCTGGCGCTGGGCAGGCGAGCCGGAATTCCATGCGTTGGCAGAAGTGCTCAAGGCAGACCGGCAGGTGCGTGACAGTCTGGGACTGGAGCACCGCGGCGGCGAGATGCTGCAGCCGTGGTATGCCAAGCAGTATGATACCAAGCACTACGGCGAGCTGGAGCTGGAGTATGCGTTTGAGATCGGGGAGATGCCGGAAGGCACCGTGTATCTGGCAGGGGAGCGTCCGGAGCTGAACCACTATGCCATCAACGGCGTGGCGCTGACCAGCACCGACATCAACGATTTCTGGATTGATGACTGCTTCAAGAAGATGCAGATACCGGCAGGCGCCCTGCGTCTGGGTCGGAATACCGTGACCGTGCGGGTCAGCTTTATGCGCACGACCAACATTGAGGCGCTGTACCTTGTGGGCGAGTTCGGCGTGAAGGCGCAGGGGCAGATCTGCACCCTGACCGGACTGCCGAAGCGCATCGGCTGTGAGAATTATGAAAACTACGGACTGCCGTTCTACACCGGTTGCATGACCTACCGCCTGACTCCGGAGCAGTACAGGGGCATTCTGGGCGATGCCGCCGATCAGGCAGAGCGCATTCTGCTGTCGCCTGCGTCCTTCACCGGCGGGTGCGTCAAGGTGAACGCGATGGGCAGGACGACCGTGCTGGGATGGGAGCCCTATGAGGCTGACGTCACCGAGGCAGTGCGCGCCGGGGCGTCCATTGACGTGACCGTAGTCGGCACGCGCCGCAATGTGTTCGGACCGCTCCACCAGATTCCGAAGATCGCGGGCGCTTGCGGCCCCGGAAACTTCACGACCGAAGGCGCGGGTTGGACGGATGAATACAGCCTGATAGACAGCGGACTTACCGGCATTACGCTCCGGGCGCAGGTCTGACTCTCTTGTAACATGAAGGAGGATATTAGGGATGGATACTAAGAAATTTGACAATCAGGGCACACGGGTGGTAGCACACCGGGGACTGTCGGGGTTGGAGCGTGAGAATACCGCATCCGCCTTTGTCGCGGCGGGCAACCGTCCGTATTTCGGCATCGAGACCGACGTCTATCGCACCAACGACGGGCATTTTGTCATCAATCATGATGGGAATCTGCAACGCATCGCCGGAGAGGATCTCGGCGTGGAGGGGCTGTCGTGGGACAGCCTCCGCAAGATCGTGCTGTTTGACACCGACGGCACTAAGGGACGGTATGATCTGCGGCTGGCAAATCTGGAAAATTACATCAGCATATGCAAGAAGTACGAGAAGTACTGCGTGCTGGAGCTGAAGAGCGTTTTCACGCAGGAGGAGACCGATGCCATGATCCGCCTGATCGACGGACTCGGCTGGCTGGATCACGTCATTTTCATTTCCTTCCACTATGAGGATCTGGAGAAGGTGCGTGCCACATTGCCGGATCAGCCCTGCCAGTTCCTGACCGGGGAGAACGGCGACGGGCTGATTGCCCGCCTGCGCGATGACAGGATGGACATTGATATTCTCCATACCTCGCTGACCCGTGAGCGCGTGGAGGCAATGCATGCCGCCGGGCTGAAGGTCAACTGCTGGACGGTGGATGACCCGGAGCGTGCCGCCGAGCTGGCATCGTGGGGCGTGGATTTCATTACGACCAATATCTGTGAGGGAACGAGGGGGCAGTAAGCAGGTATTGCTCAGCTTCCGATTCCCGGACAATCCGGCGTGCGCGGAGCGGCATCCGAGTCGGTTTCTGCGCACGCCCGCTACTCTGGCTACCGTGCGCCGGCACAGTACATAAAACACAACAAGAATATGACAAACAGTCAGAAAGGTACTACTATTATGAAAAGAATCATTTCAATCCTGTCGGTCATGATGGCACTTCTGTGCGTCCTGACGCTTGCATCCTGTGCAGACCTCCTCAGCACCACAAAGTTTGAGCGCGGCACCCGGACGGATGAGGCTTATACCAACACCTCCGCCGGGCTGGCTTTCGTCAAGCCCTCCGGCTGGGTCTTTTATACCGACGATCAGCTGGAGCAGACCTTCAAGGTTAGTAAGGACCTGCTCAAGGATCCGGACGCAATGGATAAGGCGGACGTCAGCTCCCTGTACGAGTTCATGGCTGTTGATTCCTCCACCGGAAACAATGTCAGTCTGGTCGTTGCCAAAGGCAACGGCGTGACGAGCGTTGAGAAGTATGTCGAGCAGGTCAAGAAGGAACTGTCCGACCAGCTTACGGACGGCATGACCGTGACCTTCGGTGAAGGCACCTCTAATGTCAAGCTGGGTGACGGCACGTGGGTGACCTACTCGGCGCAGGTCAGCACGAACGGTGTCAATATGACGCAGTATTACTTCGCCCGCAAGGTCGGCAAGTACTTCCTGCAGATCACTGCTACCGATGTGTCCGGTATCGGGCAGGCGGCGTTCGAGAAAATGTTCACCGTGCCCTCCGCCGAAACCGGAACGGCATCATAAATCATAGCGCCTGCCGATAAAAGCAGGGGGTCGTCCGGCGGCGATCCCCTGCTTTTTGAGAGCATGGCAGGGTGTTTTCCGGAGGGAGAGACGGAGGGTCCGGAGCCTGCGCCGTTGCCCGCCTCCTGCCACGCAGAACGCAAAACCAGCCCGGTATCTGCAAAAGGGAAACACTGTTGTGCCGGAAACCTGCAAAAAGCCCTTGCAAAACCGGACGGTTTGTTGTATAATAGGGGGCGTGGTCAATGCATAGTATGCATGAATCTGTTCCTGAGCAAGAAAGGAAAAGGAATATGTCAATACGTTTCAGTCAGCAGTATGCCGCCCCCTTCGTTCGCCCGGAGGAGTGCGCCCAGTTACAGCCCATGGTGAACGCCGCCCATGAGCTGCTCATTTCGCATAGCGGCGCGGGTAGCGATTTCCTCGGCTGGACGACTCTGCCGGAGGATTATGACCGCGCGGAATTCGCCCGCATCAAGGCGGCGGCGGAACGCATCCGGAAGTCCTGCCAGGTTTTCATTGCCATCGGCATCGGCGGCTCCTACCTCGGTGCGCGGGCGGTTATCGAGTTCGTCAAATCCCCGCTGTATAACAATCTCCGCAAGGATACCCCCGATATCTACTTCGCCGGGAACTGCATCAGCGCCTCCGCCCTGTCCGAGTTGGTCAGCCTGTGCGAGGGGCGTGACGTGTGCGTCAACGTTATCTCCAAGTCCGGTACCACGACCGAGCCTGCCGTGGCGTTCCGCGTTTTCCGTGAGTTGCTGGAGAAAAAGTACGGGAAGGAAGGCGCACGGGAGCGCATCTTCGTCACGACTGACCGGCAGAAGGGCACGCTCAAGCACTTTTCCGACGAGGCGGGATACGAGACATTCGTTGTGCCGGATGACGTCGGCGGTCGTTTCTCGGTTCTGACAGCAGTCGGACTGTTGCCCATTGCGGTCGCGGGCATCAACATTGATGAGTTGATGGCGGGTGCCGCCGATGCCATGCGGCAGTACAGCAGTCCCGACCTTACGGCAAATGACGCTTACCGGTATGCCGCCCTGCGCAATATCCTGTACCGCAAGGGGAAAACTACCGAGATCCTGGTCGGCTATGAGCCGTGCGCAGCCATGCTCAACGAGTGGTGGAAACAGCTGTTCGGCGAGAGCGAGGGCAAGGATCAGAAGGGCATCTTCCCGGCATCGGTCATCTTTTCTACCGACCTGCATTCGCTGGGACAGTATATCCAGGACGGTACACGCAACCTGTTCGAGACGGTCATTTCCATTGAGAATAACCCCGTCTCCTTCCCGATCCCGAATGACCCCGCCAATATTGACGGGCTGAACTTCCTGTCCGGAATGGATCTCAATACCGTCAAAAAGACCGCCATGCAGGCGACGCTCCTGGCGCACAACGACGGCGGCGTGCCCAACCTGCTGCTGGAGCTGAGCGACCGGAGCGAGCGGACACTGGGACAGCTGATCTACTTCTTTGAGCTGGCGTGTGCGATTTCCGGGTACCTGCTGGGGGTCAACCCCTTCAATCAGCCCGGCGTAGAGGCGTACAAGAAGAACATGTTTGCTCTGCTGGGTAAGCCCGGCTATGAGGATATGAAGGCGGCGCTGGAGGCACGCCTGTAAGCCAACGCGTTATGGTGTCTGAAAGAAAGCAAAAACGCGTTGCCTACCGTCAGCAGGTCGTGCGGCGTCTTCCGCTGGCACTTCTGTGCGCGGCGGCACTGTCCTTCACCCTGTTCCTGTTTACGCCGATGGACATTTATGCGGGTAACCGCACGGAATTCCTGTTTTCCTTCACGGATATGGGTGGCTGGCTGCTGGCATTGGCGCTGGTCGGGACGATGCTCTTCGGCGCGCTCATTGCCCTGACGCCGCGGCGGGTGTCCGCCGTCATTGCCGCCGTAGTGTTCTGGCTCGGCGTGATGGGGTATGCGCAGGGTATGTTCCTCAACATCGGGCTGAAATCCCTGCTGGGGGACGGCGGCGCAGGGGATACGCCCCTGTGGCTGTATATACTGGATACCGCCCTGTGGGTTGCCGCCGGTGTTGCCGCCGTGCTCGGTGCGCTGAACATGGAGCGGAAGAGCTGGATACGGACGGCTGCCGGTATCGCGTTGGTAGTCGTGCTGGGCATGCAGGTCGTGGGCAGTGTGTCGATTTTCGGCAAGGTGTTCGCACAGGACAATGCTGCCGCCGGCACATCTGCCGCCGCAGGTGCGGCATCCGAAGCGCCGTCTGCCGGGCTGACCGGGGATGGTGCCCGGCTGGATGCACTGAATTCCTGGGAAAAGGAAAACGGGAAGAGCAGGGAAAAGACGGGGGACAACAAGGACAAGGATCGCCACAGCGACCGGGAAAAGCCCGGCGCGCAGAAGGTTTACCTGTCGGATGCGGGGCTGTACAGCGTCGCGCGCGGCAGGAACACGGTGGTGTTCGTGCTGGATCGCTTTGATTACGACTACTACCGCGATGTGGCGGAGGACGATCCTGACTTTTTTGCGCCCCTGACCGGCTTTACGTTGTTTGACGACAACCTGTCGCTGTACTCGCGCACCTACCCGGCAATCGGCTCCATGATAACCGGCGTGCGGCAGGAGGATGCGGACGGGAACCCGTTCGGCTGGGACGCGGATACCTACTTCGCGTCCGCCTATTCCACCTCGCCGTTTTTGCAGGAGCTGAAAGCCAACGGCTACGAGATCCGGCTGTACACCGGACCCTACTACGGCTACCGCAGTGCCGAGCCGCTTGCGGGAATTGCGGAGAACGTGGAGGTATCGGACGGCTACCGTATTTCCAACCGGGGCGAGCTTGTGCAGTATATGATCGGGCTTGCCGGCTATCGCCTGCTGCCGCACCTGCTCAAGAATACGATCCATGTCACGACTGCCATGTTCAACAGCCTGGTGCAGTATGTGGGAGAGCACCCCGCCTACGTGCTTAATGACTGGGAAACCTTTGCGGGATTGACCGAGCACGGACTGACCGTAGACGCACAGGGCGCGGAGAATGCTTTCCGATTCATTCATCTCAACGGTTGTCACGGTCCCTGCCACATGGGCGAGGACGGCAGCTACCGACTGTCTGCCTCCATCGAGGAAGCCACCAAGGGGAGCTTCAACCTGATCTACCGCTATATTGCAGAGCTGAAGCGGCTGGGGCTGTATGAGAACGCCACCATCCTGATAACCGGCGATCATCCGTGGGGACGGAGCAACGAGCAGGATCCTGCCGAGCCGCGCCTGACGCCGGTGTTCGTCAAGCCTGCCGGTGCGTCGCAGGAGCCTTTGCGCACATCCGGCGCGCAGGTCTGCCAGGAGCTGAATATGCAGGCGTTTCTGGTAAAGTCCTCCGGGCTGACCACAGAACGTGACTGGGGTGTGTCGTATCTGGAGGTCCCGGAGGGAACCGACATTGCGAGGCGCCATCTGTTCGCCGTCAGCCATAAGGGGAAGTACTATATCAGCGAATTCACGGTAAACGGCAACGGGCATGATTTTGCAAACTGGAAAAAGACGGGCAGTACCCCTATCGGGTATCTGTACAGATAAGGGAAACTCTAAAAAATCGGGGATTAAAAACTCATTTTGAGTTTTTAATCCCCGATTTTGCGGTTCCCCTGCGTACCAATCGCAGGCTGTCTCAGCCCAGCTTTGCCGTCTTGCCGAACGAGGCGCGGACTGCCTCGATGGCGGCGCTCCGGAAGCCGTTTCTCTCCAACGCCGCAATACCTTCAATGGTCGTTCCGCCGGGACTGCATACCGCGTCCTTCAACTCGCCGGGATGCTTCCCGGTTTCCAGTACCATGGCGGCACTGCCCCGGAGCATGGCGGCGGCATAGGTCTGCGCTTTGGCACGCGGCAGTCCGCACGCGACACCTCCGTCCGCCAACGCCTCGGCAAAGAGATAGGCAAAGGCGGGACCGCAACCGGTCAGCGTTCCGGCTGCGTCGATCAGCTTCTCCGGCAGTTCGTCAATAAGCCCCGCCCCCGCCAGCAGGGTGCGGAATTCTGCTGTATCCTCCGCCGTCACGTGCGCGTTGGGAGCGCACAGGATGACACCCTGCCCGATGGCGCAGGGCGTGTTGGGCATGATGCGCAGGATCGGTCTGTCCGCGCCGAACAGCTCCTCCAGTCGCGAAAGACTGACTCCTGCCAGCATGGATACCAGCACCGTGCCGGGGGAGACGGAAGACGAAATCTCTGCCGCCAGCTCTCTGATCATGCCCGGCTTGACGCCCAGGAACAGGAACCGGCTGGTGGCGGCAAGGGCGGCATTGCTGTCGCCCGCCGGACAGCCCAGCCGTGCGGCGGCGGCGCGGGTATGCTCCGGCGTGTGGCAGATGACCGCGATGCGGTCGGCGGGTACTGCGCTCAGCGCCGCCTGCGCCAATGCGCCCCCCATGTTGCCGGCGCCGATGAAGCCTGCGGCAAATGTAAAGTCCGACATTGCTTTTTCCTCCCGTGATCCGTTACCGGATCTGTCCGTTTCCGGTGACGATGTACTTGTAGGTGGTCAGCTCGCAAAGTCCCATGGGACCGCGGGCGTGCAGCTTCTGCGTGGAGATGCCCATCTCACAGCCAAGCCCGAACTCGCCGCCGTCTGTAAAGCGGGTGGAAACGTTTACGTAGACGGCGGCGCTGTCCACGGCGGCGGTGAAGCGGCGGGCGGCATCGGCATCGGACGTCACGATGCACTCGCTGTGCCCGGTGGAATGGCACGCGATATGCGAGACGGCATCCTCCAGGGAGTCCACCACGCGCACCGCCAGAATGTAATCCAGGAACTCCGTGTCAAAATCCCGCTCTCCCGCAGGGGTGCCCGGAATGATTGCCGCGGCGGTACTGTCCAGCCGCAGTTCGACCGGCACCTCGCCACGCGCGGTCCGTTCGTCCACGACAGCCGCCCGGAGCCGGGGCAGGAAATCCGTAGCCACCGCACGGTGAACCAGACACACCTCCGCCGCATTGCAGACCGACGGGCGGGAGGTCTTGGCGTTGACCATGATGCGCACCGCCATATCCAAATCGGCGGATTTGTCAACATACACATGGCAGATTCCGGTTCCGGTCTGGATGCAGGGAACCGTTGCGTTCTCCACGCAGGCGCGGATCAGTCCCGCACCGCCGCGCGGAATCAGCAGATCGACCAGCCCGTCCGCCGTCATCAGCTCGGTTGCGCTCGCCCGGCTGGTATCCTCCAGCAGGTTGATGCAGTCCGGCGATACGCCGGGGATTTCCGCCGCCGCAATGCCCGCCTTGAGTGCCGCCATGACCGCAAGGCAGGTGGCGTGCGCCTCCTTGCCGCAGCGCAGGACGCAGGCATTCCCGCTCCGGAGCGCCAGCGCCACTGCGTCGGATGTCACATTGGGGCGGCTTTCGTAAATGATTGCGATCAGACCGAACGGAACCCGCACCTTGCGGATGACCATGCCGTTGGGGCGCGTGACTTCCGACAGTACCTCGCCGACCGGGTCGGGCAGGTGTGCCACATCCCGCACCCCCTGCGCCATACCGGCAATGCGCTTGTCGGTCAGCAGAAGCCGGTCTGCCATGACGGGCGTGATGACCCCGGCAGACGCCGCCATGTCTCGCGCGTTGGCGGCAAGGATGTCGCCCTCGTGTGCGAGCAGACTGTCTGCCATGCAGAGCAGGAGGCGTTCCTTGTCCGCCTGACCGACCGACGCCAGCGCGCGCGACGCCGCCTTGGTTCTGACCAGTATCTCATGGGTGGTCTGCATACTCATACCTCGCACGTCCGCTTTCCGGACAGAAATTTTGTGCCGACCGGGCGTCCCTCCGCTATATCATACAGCAGGAGCGGATCCTGCCCGTTGGCAATCACCATATCCACGCCCGCCGCTCCGGCAATCTGCGCCGCCCGCAGCTTTGTCACCATGCCGCCGGTGCCGAGTGCGGAGCCTTTTCCGCCTGCCAGCGACAGAATATGCTCATCCAGCTTTTCCACGACCGGGATCAGCCGCGCGTGCGGGTTGATATGCGGATCTTGGTCATACAGCCCGTCGATGTCCGAGAGCAGAACCAGCAGGTCTGCGTTCACGCTGGCTGCCACCGTTGCGGACAGCGTATCGTTGTCCCCGATGCCCAGCTCTTCCGTGGAAACGGTGTCGTTCTCGTTGATGATGGGCAGAACGCGGAATGCCAGCAAACGTTCCAGCGTGTTGTGGAAATTCTCCTTGCGCACCGGGTCGTCAATGTCCGGTGCGGTAATCAGCAGCTGTGCCACCGTATGGTTGTGCTCGGCGAACAGCCTGTCGTAAATGTACATCAGCTCGCACTGCCCGACGGCAGCAGCCGCCTGCTTGGTCGGAGCGTCCGAGGGGCGCGTGCTGAGGTTCAGCTTGCCGACGCCCATGGCGATGGCGCCGGAGGATACCAGAATGATTTCGTGCCCGGCGTTCTTCAGGTCGCTGATGACGCGGCACAGGTCTGCCACGCGGCGGATGTTGGTCCGTCCGGTGGAATGGGTCAGGGTAGATGTTCCGATCTTGATAACGATTTTCATGTCTTTTTCCGATTCCTGCTTTCCGATAATTCCGCGTGATTACACTTTGTACGTTAAAAGGTATGCATTACCCGCCGGTCGTTTACGGTTCGGCGGGGGCTTCCGCCGGCTTCTTTTCCACCGGGTCTATCATATATTTCCGGATGACCGGCCATGCCGCATAGGTGTACATGAATGCCGACAGCGCGGGGACAATGAAGAAGGGGATGGCAATGATGCCGTATATCCGCATGGGGATGCATACCATGACCACTGCCACGCACAGCCCCAGCAGGACACCGATGCCGAGGATAGCCATCAGATTCCGCTTGATGCCCAGAGCCGTAAAAATCAGCGCGTTCTTGAGAATCTTGCGGGTCTTCATGTCGAAGGTCACCAGCATGACATAGATATAGAAACGCATCACGCTCCAGATGATGAACAGCGCCACGATCATGATGTACATGAAATTGGTGAAGCCGGACGGCGCCGCATAGTAGAAGTACTGGAAATCAAAGCCGAGCGCAAAGAGAACCAGGCAGTCCAAAAGCCCCAGGAAGAACCCCTGCTTCAGGTTGCGGCGGATGGCGTAGAAGTAGTCCGAAATGATAAAGACGCCCTCTCCCTTGACCAGATTCCGCAGGATGTAGGCAGAGCCGACCTTCTGCCAGCCGTACGTGACAACCTGAAAGACAGCCAGTCCGGCGATGATCCACCAGATGGGCGTATTGTACGCGTGTACGCGGAAAAGACCGGAGAACAGGCTGAGCAGTGTATTTCCGGTTGCCGTCGGCGCGGCAGTCTGCGCACCCAGCAGGGCAGGGTACAGCGCAAAGTACTGACTGTCCGCCTTAGGTCCCGTGAAGTACGCAAAGAAGCACAGCAGGGGCGGCAGAAACTGTACCAGCAGCAGGAGGTTGACCGATATCAGCTTCCAGAATTTGCGCCCCAGCAGCTTGAAAAAATAGCCCAAAGTGGGTGTGGTGTCCTCCCCTTTTTCAACGCCGCGCCCGTCCCGCATGGGGTTGAGCAGGCGCAGGGGACCTTTACCTTTTTTTGTGGAACTCATGGCTGTGTACTTCCTTCTTGTTTTTCGGCTTGATGCTTTCTGAATTACGATCAGAGAAAGACCAGTGCTGTATACAGTCCGCAGACAGCGGCACCTGCCGCCGCTGATGCCAGCAACCCTGCCAGATGTCGTTGCATGAGCGGGGACAGACCGCGCACGCCGGACGGATGCTGGAGGGCAGGATCGGAAATATTGCCTGCCGTTGCCCGGCACCACAGCGACAGCGCGAGCCGCAGAATGAGCAACAGAGCGGTGCGGAGCAGGAACGGGATCGGCGACCTGCCTGCCAGTACCAGCGCACCCAGCGCGGCTCCGTCGCACAGTCCGCGCAGGGCAAGAATCCCGGCGCAAAGTGTCCCGCCGCAACAGCACAGCCCGGCTACGCCAAACAGGATGAGAGCGGGCAACAACGCCAGCGACACCCGCACCCAGAACAGGAGGGGATGTATGCCTGCCGGCAGATGGGCGGACACGACGCGCATAGCATCGGCGCTGTCCATGCACAGGCGTACAGACAGGAAACCGCCTGCCAGCGTGCCCAGCGAGATCAAACTGTCCGCGCTCAGCCATCCCCTGAGGGGCAGGCGGGACAGCGTATCCCTGGCGGTTGCGGCAAATGCGGACAGCGGGAGCAGAAGCCTTCCGGGATTGTGACTCATGACAAACACCTCCGTTACAGAACCGTATCGGCAGAGTGTATGAGCGCGGGGCGGTCGGTATGCCGCGATGTCCGGAATGTTACCCCACAGTATAGCAAAAAAATGTGTTTCTGGTATGAACAAATGCGGCGGGGAAAAAGTATTTTTGCGCGACGCGGGAGCTCATTCCGCCTCGCGTGTCAGCTTCTTGATCCAGGTATAGCGATTGACTTTGATGCAGCCGGGGATGCATTTGAGAACCTGATCGGCGTTGAGACAGCAGATGACTGCTACCGGGGACCATTTGAACACGAACGCCGCCAGCAGGGACAGCGGGATCACGATCAGCCAGATGTTGATAAGGTCATCCCAAAAGACGAACCGGGCATCTCCGCCGCCGCGGATAAGTCCTATGATGGTGGGCATTTCATAGGCGGTGCCGAAGCCGGTAAAGCACAGCACCAGAATGAACTGCTCTGCCAGATGATAGGTTTCCGCCGACATATCATACAGCGACAGGATGGGGTAACGCAGGGCGAACAGGAGCAGACTGGTACACAGCCCGATTCCGAGAAACATGAGCTGCAGTGTGCGGGTATATGCCTTGATCCGATCCGTCTGCCCACTGCCGATGGCGGTTCCGATCAGGATGGATGCCGCCGACGCCGCGCCGACCGAGGCGACCTTGAGCGTCTGGAACAGTGTGGATGCCACCGAATTGGCGGCGATGGCGTTCTCGTTCATATGCCCCAGAATGGCGGTCTGGAGAGCCACCGCCACGCCGAACATCAGGGACGTGAACAGCATGGGGCGGATCAGCCGGAGAAAGTCCTTCATGAGCGCACGGTCGGGGCGGAAGATGTCAACGATGCGCCAGCCGAGCTTTTTGTCAGCCCGCAGAGCAAATATAAGCACCACGGCTAATTCCATGGTACGCGCCGCCGCGGTGGCGATGGCGGCACCGGTCGCGCCCAGCGCGGGTGCTCCCAGATGTCCGCCGATCAGCAGGTAGTTGAGGGAGATATTGACCGCCAGCGCCGCAAGAGAAACCCAGAAACCGATGCGCACGGTTTCCACACTCCGGAGCATGGCGAGCAGGATCTGACTCAGGGCGAAAATGAGGTAGGAATATTTTATAATGCGCAGGTACTCCACTCCGGCGGCACGGATGGCGGGGTCGGGCGTGAAGATGGCGAGGATAGCTTCCGGTGCCACGCAAGCCGCTACGAACAGGAACAGGGAGATACCCGCGCCGACCAGAAATGCGCCGGGCAGGAATTTCCGTATGGCATCCGGGCGGCGCTTGCCCCAGTATTGGCTTCCCAGCACGACAATGCCGTCGCCCACGCCCATCATGAGCTGCTGAAAAACGAACTGGATCTGATTGACGGCGCTGACGCCGGACATGGCGATCTCGCTGTATGCGCCGATCATGACGTTATCGGCGAGGTTGACGCCCAGTGTGATGATGTTATACAGCACCAGCATGGACCAGATGGAAAAGAAGCGCTTGTAGAACGCCGCATCGCGGACGAGCGTATCGGATTGCATGATAAACAGTGCCTTTCTGACAGAACATCAAAAAGCGAACCGTTTCCGGTTCGCTTGATGAATACAAATTACTTGTACTTTCTCTTGCGGGCTGCCTCGGACTTCTTCTTCCGCTTTACGCTGGGCTTCTCATAGCACTCGCGCTTGCGCAGCTCCACCAAGGTCCCCGAGCGGGCAACCTGACGCTTAAAGCGACGGATTGCGCTGTCCAAAGGCTCGCCTTCCTTGACTCTTACCTCTGCCATTCCTGTTTTCCCTCCCCTCGCATCAGCCGGAGATGGTCCCCCCGATATACGAGGCGAACTCTGCCCCCATTATACCCGATTTCAGGTGAATTGTCAAGAGGAAAATGAAATTTTCCCGAAATTCCGGGGGCTGGATCACTTTTCTGCATCCAACTTCTTTTTTTCACGGCATTTCTGCGGATGAACCGTGCGGCGTTGACTGACGGCGCGGATTGGTAATTATCTGGCTGTCTTTACGATAGTAATTTCCGATACCGTTCCCTTGTAAAACATGGATCCGGATACTTCTTTCGCAACATACGTATTCTGATCTGTAAGATTTCCCCGCGCGCAAAGAATCTCTTTTTCCCGCTCACCCGAGATGTCGTAAATACGGAGCTTTACGTCGGAAGGGGAGATACCCGAAAATTGCATTCTGATGGGAATGGTTAAATCCTTTGCTGCCCACTCGCCTTTTTTCGCCTCGAAATCGTACCAGAAATGCAACGTTTTTTCCTCGTATATTTTTCCGTCCGACTCTGCGAAAGAAAGCAGTACATCCGATACCCAACCAGGGTGGTACTCCCCGCCGCTTTCGCATGAGTACGTAACAGGTATTGTTTCGCCTGTCGCGGCATTCCTGATTTCGGAAGAATTCAGGACACCTTTGTTACAAATCCAATCCTTCTCGCTTGCGTATGTGGCATCCTTTTCATCAGGATCAAAAGTTTTGATTGAAACTACATACCCCCCGTCACTGCAACTAAACGTTGACGGGATGTTGTCTGCATCCAAGTGAACCGGGGTGGTTGTTTGATCCTTTATCCATTCACCATATAAATGGTAATCGGAATCAGGGTTATACAGTATCCGGATAGATTCTTTGTCGGAAATTGTATAAACCATAACGCAATTCTCACTTGGAAGTTTCCTGTTCTCGTCTGGGACGCGGTAGCAAGACGCAAATGTGCACAGGACTGGCAAGAGTGCCACGGCGAGCAAGATGATTCCGATTGCTTTTTTCATGTATGAAGTCCTCCTCGTAAATTCATTCCCCGCAAAGTCTGAAACCGTATCGTAGTCGTCATGGCGGGGACAGCCTCTTACGTAAACAGTATACACTGTGATTTGTATAATGTCAATGGGTAAGTTGCAAAAAGTTGCAAAATGACGGGGCAACAGTCCGGATAACAAAAAAGCGGTCCGCGAAAAAAAGGCATGGCAGGCAATTTTTGAATCATTTTTTGCAAAAGCTCTTGACATATGCGTTAAAGTGTGTTATAATACCCGTGTTTTGCGGCGGGTTCCCGTCCGCATACCAATCATCTTAAGACAGCAGGTTCCCGTAAAAGCGAACGCTTCCCTGCCGAGGAGTCATAGTCGGGGATCCCCACAGCAGGGGGTCGCCTTGTGTGTCCTTCCTCGGTCGGCGTCTGCCGGAACGGGTGAAGGATCTTTTTTTGCCGTGCCGCCCTTGCGGCGAACGCGGCGCTATATTCCATATGGGAGGTGAAATACAAATGCCGAGTAATGCTATTCTGGAGCAGAAGGCGAAGGTTGTTGCCGACCTTGCCGCTCTCATCAAGGCGTCCGCTTCCGGTGTTATCGTGAACTATCAGGGTATCACTGTTGAGAAGGACACTGCTATGCGGAAGGCTCTGCGTGAGGCAGGCGTCAAGTACATGGTTGTCAAGAACACCATGACCGGACGTGCCTGCGAGGAGTGCGGCTACGGCGCGCTGAAGGCGAACCTGAACGGTATGACCGCTATCGCTATCAGCGAGTCCGACCCCATCGCGCCCGCCAGAATTCTGAAGGAGTACGACGAGAAGATCGAGTCCTTCCAGATTCTTGCCGGATACGTGGACGGTGAGGTGCTGGACGCCGACGGTGTCAAGGAACTGGCGGCAATTCCTGCAAAGGAAGTGCTGATTGCCAAGTTCTTGGGCAGCATCCAGTCCCCGCTCTACAAGTTTGCTTACGCTGTCAAGGCTGTTGCCGAGAAGCTGGAGGCTCCCGCCGAGGAGACCGCTCCCGCCGCAGAGGCTCCCGCCGAGGCGTAAGGTACGCTGTCGCCTGACAGAGGGGCTTCTGCCCACCGTGTCTGCCTGACAGGAAAGCGCTCCGGTGTTGCCGGAGCATCCATCAAAAACATCACATTTCAGGAGGTATATTGAAATGGCTAGCGAGAAGATTACCGCTATTGTTGAGGAGATCAAGGGCCTGACCATTCTGGAGCTCAATGAGCTGGTCAAGGCTGTCGAGGAGGAGTTCGGCGTTTCCGCTGCTGCTCCCGTTGCTGTTGCCGGCGGCGCCGCTGCCGCTGCTGCTCCTGCCGCTGAGGAGAAGACCGAGTTTGACGTTGTTCTGACCGGTTTCGGCGACAAGAAGCTGGGCGTCATCAAGGTCATCCGCGAGATCACCGGTCTGGGTCTGAAGGAAGCGAAGGATCTGGTCGAGGGTTGCCCGAAGAACGTCAAGGAGGGCATCTCCAAGGAAGATGCCGAGAAACTCAAGGAGCAGCTGGTTGCCGCCGGCGCTACCGTCGAGATCAAGTAATTTCCGCCCATGTGTATCCGCATTCCGCGCCCCGGGGGAAGGGGCGCGGGGGTGCGTTCCTGCTGTCAAAAAGCGCTCTTTTCCTGTCGGAGGAGAGCGCTTTTTGCACGTGTCGGGGAGGACTACCGGTTCCCGGTGTGGCTGGGCGGACTGCCTTCACCGCCCAGTGCCGGAAGCGCCGGCAGTTCCGTCAGATGAGAGAGCAGGACGTCGGGTCGGATGCCGTCGCCGGTTGCGCAGGCGCCCAACCCGATGGCATACATCCCCGCCCGGTGTGCGGCAAGAATGCCAGCCGGGGCGTCCTCAACCACGGCGCAGACATCCGGCTCCAGCCCGAGCAGTGCCGCCGCACGCAGGAAAACCTCCGGATCCGGCTTGGAGGCAGTTATCATGGTGCCGTCCGTCACGGCGTCAAAAGCCTGCTCCAGCTCTGTGCGTTGCAGGATCAGCCGGGCGTTGCGGCTGGACGAGCCTACTGCCAGCCGTAGTTTCCGCTTGCGTAAAATTTCCAATACGGCACGCACTGCAGGCGGAATATCTGCCGCAGTCAGCGTTTCCAGACTTGCCCGATACAGGCTGTTCTTCCGCTCGCAGAGAGCGGCTTTTTCTTTGTCGCCGAGACGGACTTCCGGCTTTATTGCCAAGAGCCGTTCCAGACTTTCCGCGCGGCTGACGCCCCGCAGACGGTCGTTGGCACCGCGGTCGAACGGAATACCCAACTCCTCCGCGATGCAGGACCACGCGCGGAAATGCAGTTCGTCGGTGTGCACCAGTACGCCGTCCAGATCAAAAATAACCCCCCGGATCATGATGCTTTTCATGCTTTTTCCTCCTCCCGGAAGGTGCTGATCCGTTTCAGCCCGTCGCCGAATGCGGTCAACTGCGATTCGCTGATGCCCAGAAACGCGAGGGACGTCAGGGCGCGCGGCGTGAGTGCCAGCAGATCCGGCTCGTCCCCGGTCACGATGGCGTATGCGCGCGGCAGAAGCCGCCGCATGAGTGCCGCCGCCTCCGGATTTTCCACAATATCCGCCAGCGGCGTGTCCGGTCCGAAAGGATGCACCAGCGCCGGGAGCGGAGCACACCGGAAGCGGAAGTCTCCCGATATATCCTGGTACGCCGTCCCGTCCGGCAGGATCACCCGCGCCCGCACCCCTTCCGGGACACACCCGGACACCGTGAAGGCTGCATCCCTTCCCACGCGCCAGCCGATTTCAAACCGACCGCGCGGGGATTCAAATGCCATATCCAGCCGGTGCAGTGCCGCGCCGGGGTGCGGCTGAATCCGCGCCATGTCCCAGCCGGGGGATTCCGGCATCAACCCGGCAATCCGGCTGACCAGCGCCTCGCAGACCGAGCCGTAGGCATAATGGTTGAGCGAATTCATGCCTGTCCCGCTCAGATGTCCGTCCGGCAACAGGGAATTCCACCGCTCCCAGAAGGTGGTCGCGCCCATATCCAGCTCATACAGCCATCCCGGCGGGGTGCGCCGGAACAGGATGCGGTAGGCGGCATCGTCCATGCCGCAATCAAACAGCACCGGCAACAGGAACGGCGTACCCAAAAAGCCGGTTTTCATGACCCAAAGATCACGTGCCAGCCGCCGGGCAAGCCCGTCTGAGACCGCCTCGCGCGTCCGGTACAGCCGGAACGCCAGCGAGAGCACGTGTGCCGTCTGCGTGTCCACGCACAGGCGCCCGCTGGGCGTGAAATACTCATCCAGAAACGCGCGCCGCACCCGGTCTGCCGCCGCTTCGTACCGGCAGACATCGGCGCTGTTTCCCAGCGCGGCTGCGGCGGACGCGCATACGGAAAGGTCACGCCACAGGAACAGATTGGTAATATAATCATGCTCGGTGCCTCCGTCGCGCGATTGCGGCGTCATGCCGTCCCCGGCGAGCCAATCCCCGAAGGTGAATGCCCCCCGGATCAGCCCCCGCCCTGCTTCGCGCGCAAGCAGGCAGTCCGTGTAGGTCTTCATAAGAGGATAGTGCCGTGCCAGCGTCTCCTGACTCCCGTAACGCTCGTACAGTGTCCACGGGAGAAGCACACCCACATCCGCCCATCCGGCTCCTCCCGCGCCTGCTTCCCCCTTCAGGGACGGCGTATACATGGGCAGGTCGCCGGCATAGTAGCGAACCTGCTCAATGCGCAGATCATTCAGATACTTTTCATAGAATGCCCGGCAGTCGGAGAGATAGCACGCCGTTCCGGCGAATATCCATGCATCGGCTCCCCAGCCGAGGCGCTCGTCCCGCTGCGGGCAGTCGGTCGGAATGTCCATGAAGTTGGCAAGCTGTCCCCGGCGCGCGGCGGCAATCAGTGCGCCCGGCTCCGGGCGGTCGCAGGAAAATGACAGCGTGCATTCCCCGGCGGAGGACAGAATCAGCGCCTGAAACCGCAGCCTGTCATTTTCCTGCGGGGAAAGCCCGCTGAGCCGGACGTAGCGGAATCCGAAATACGTGAACAGCGGCTCCAGAACCCGCTCCGCTCCGTCCCCGGTCACGGTCAGTGCCGCCCGCGCCGTGCGCAGATTGTCCCGGCAGAAACAGCCGTCCTGCAACAGCTCGCCATGCTCCATGACAAGCGCTTTTCCGTGCGGCAGTGCACCCGTGACGCGCAGGATGCCCGCCAGATTTTCGCCGAAGTCCAGCACCGTCTCGCCGGCGTGCGTCCGCAGGCGCACCGCCTCCCGGATGCCGTGCAGGCGCACGGGGGCGCCGGGCGCGTACACGCGCGTTTCGGGCAGAGTTCCGCCTGCCGGGACGCAGGCATACCCGTCCCGGCACGGGCGGGTGAAGTCCCATACCTCCCCGTCATAGACGGAGGTGGAGATCAGCGGCGTGGTGCGCGCCCGCCAGTGCGTCACGTCGGTCGTCGTGACAACCGGTACCCGCGCGCTGCCGGAGCCGTCCGGAAAAAACAGCTGCGCCGACAGCAGGTACCGGTCGCCCCAGACGCACCCGCCGGATGCTTCCGCTTTGTCGATACCGTAGCGCCCCCGGTACCACCCGTCCCCCAGCCAGACCGTCAGCAGATTGTCCTCCCCCGCACGCAGCAGGGCGCCGACCGGATAGGTGAACACGCGGACGTAGGCGTCGTAATCGTTACAGCCCGGCGTCAGGTAGTCCTCCCCCACCCGCACGCCGTTCAGGTATGCCCGGAACATTCCGAGTCCGGTAATCTCCAGCATTGCCCCGGCGCAGGCGCCTTCCGCCCGGAAGGTCGTATACAGGGCGACAGGTCCGCGCGGGCAGCGTTCCTCCGGCGTGATCCACAGGGGTGTTTCGGTTGTCTGTCGTGTCTCGCACATGGCATTCGGCTCCTTTCGCGCACGGCTTTCCGGCGTTACTTTCCAGTTTTGCCGCCCGGGGGGCAGTTTATGCCGGTTCTGTGTGCCGGATCTGAAAAATACCATATTTTTAGGGGTACCAATCCGAGCACGTTTCGATTATAATAGAGTACAGGTACCCCGGGTAAGGACGATACCGCGCAATGCCGGAGCGCCAGCTGCGCATAGCGCGCTGCGCATAGCGCGCTGCGCATAGCGCAGTGTTGCCTGAACACTGCCATGAAAGGATGCTTTGCATATGGAACTTATCGTAATCAGCCCGACCCGGCTGAAAATCATGCTGACCGAGCCGGATATGCGCCGGTACGCCCTGTCCGCCGATACGGCGGGCTGTGCCGACGGCGAAACGCGGCGATCTCTGCGGCGTTTGTTTGACGATGCCCGTAAGGAGACCGGCTTTGAGACCGAGGGGGCGCGTCTGCTCATCCAACTGTACGCCTCGCGCACCGGCGGCTGTGAGATATTCGTCACCAAGCTGGGCGATCAGAATGCCGAGACCGAGGCGCTGAGCGCACCGGAAGAGGCGCTCCTGCGGCGGGTGTTCGGAAACGCCCCGTCAGGATCAGGCGAGGGCAGGGCAGTGTCGCCGGAGCCCGCCCGGCTGACGTCCTCCTGCCCAACCTGTGTCGGCGTGCCGGCCCCGACAGAAACCGCCACGCGCCGGACAGCGGTACTGCTTCCGGATACGGAAACCCTGCTGCGTGTCTGCCACCGCCTGTCCAGGCTGGGCTACGCGCAGGAGAGCAGTGCCTACATACTGGACGGCGGGGAATGCTGTCTGTTCCTGCGGGTTCCGGACACAACCTTCTTCCGCCTGCCGCTTGCTTTTGCTTTCCTGACCGAGTACGGACAGGAGACCGATGCCGCCCACCTGTCCGACTATCTGTCCGAGCATGGTGCGCCGCTGTGCGAATGCGGCGCGGTCGGGGAACTGGGGAAGTTATGTGACAGGTAATGGACGGAACAATCCCCGCGTGGAGTAAATCGGCGTTTCCTTCAAAAGCAACGCCTTGGACAGCCGCCGGGATCACAACGTCATCGGGGGTGTTAAAAAGCTCAAAACGAGCTTTTTAACACCCCCTTGGATGGTCGGTTATGTATGCGTGTTACGAATAGAGCGGGTATTTCCGGCACAGCTCCGCGACGGTGCGGCGGCATTCCTCTGCGCTTGCCTCAAAGTCAGAGGCGGTGAGCTTGATGAGGTGCGCGACGGTTGCCATGTCCGCCTCGGTCAAACCGCGCGTGGTGACGGCGGGCGTACCCACCCGGATGCCGGAGGTCACGAAGGGCTTCTCGGGATCGTTGGGAATGGCGTTCTTGTTGACCGTGATGTGAACCTCGTCCAGCCGCAGCTCCATCTCCTTGCCGGTGACGCCCATGGGGCGCAGATCAACCAGCATCAGATGGTTGTCGGTTCCGCCGGAAACAAGGTCAAAACCCTCCGCCAGCAGGGCGTCTGCCAGCGCGCGGGCGTTGCGTATGATGCGGTGCTGATAGTCCCGGAATTCCGGCTTGAGCGCCTCCCCGAAGCAGACCGCCTTGGCGGCGATGATATGCTCCAGCGGTCCGCCCTGGATGCCGGGGAAAATGGCTTTGTTTACCTTTTTGGCGATATCCTCATTATTGGTCAGAATCAGACCGCCGCGCGGTCCGCGCAGGGTTTTGTGCGTGGTCGTGGTGACGACATCCGCATAGGGCAGGGGAGAGGGATGCTCCCCGGCGGCGACCAGACCCGCGATGTGCGCCATATCCACCATCAGCAGGGCGCCGACGCTGTGCGCGATCTCTGCCATGCGCGGGAAGTCGATGACGCGGGGATAGGCGGACGCGCCCGCCACGATCAGCTTCGGGCGGACTTCCCTTGCCTGCGCTTCCAGTTTATCATAATCAATGCGGTGCGTGACGGTGTCAACGCCGTAGGGGACGAAGTGATAGTACAGTCCGGAGAGGTTGACGGGGCTTCCGTGCGTCAGGTGCCCGCCGTCGGCAAGGCTCATGCCCATGACCGTGTCGCCTGCGTGCAGGAGCGCGACATATACGGCGGTGTTCGCCTGCGAGCCGGAGTGGGGCTGTACATTGGCATACGCGGCGCCGAACAGAGCCTTGGCACGCTCAATCGCAAGGTTTTCCACAACGTCCACGCAGCCGCAGCCTCCGTAGTACCGGTGTGCGGGGTACCCCTCTGCATACTTGTTGGTGAGGACACTGCCGGCGGCGGCAAGTACTGCTTCCGAAACGACATTCTCCGATGCGATAAGTTCAAGTCCGTCCTGCTCGCGCGCAAGCTCCGCCCGGACGGCAGCGGCGATTTCCGGATCGTGCGCCGCCAGGCACCGGTCGGTGCTGCGGATCCATTCATTCATGACCATGATACAACTTCCTTTCAGATTTTTGTCCTGTTCCGGCTCCGGCAGAGAGACGGACGTTACACCATATTATTATACGGGAAACGACTCAAAAAAGCAAGCCGCCTTTTTCACAAAGAAGCAAATACACGAAATTTTTTTGTATATATTATTGACAATGGGCGACACTTATGCTATAATACCGTCAACGGTGGGAGTATGCCCACTTCGCGGAAAGACGTCCGTGTGGGTACATGGACCGACTTGGGACGGAAAGAGGGGTTTGCCAATGGAAATTGCAATAATCGCACATGATCTGAAGATGGAGCTTATGACGCAGTTCTGTATTGCCTACTGCGGTGTTCTGAGCAAGCATAATCTGTGTGCCACCAGTACAACGGCAAAGTATATTTCCGAAGCCACCGGTCTTCAGATCGAGCGTCTGCTGACCGGCGAGCAGGGCGGGGAACAGCAGATTGCTTCGCGCATCGCGTACAACGAGATTGATGTGCTCCTGTATTTCCGTGACACCAGACCTTCTGCATACAGCGAGTCGGACAATGAGCTGCAGCGGATGTGTGATATGTACAACATCCCCGTGGCGACCAACATTGCCACCGCAGAGGTGCTGATTATGGCGCTGGATCGCGGCGACCTGGATTGGCGCGATATCCTCAACCCCCGCTCCGAGTATAACCGGAAGCGGAAGAAGCGCGCGTAAGCACCCTTTGACAGACCGGGGCAGAGGGCTATGCCGTTTTTCTGCGGCGTGGCGTCGGAATGCTCAGGGATTGCCGAAAAATCAGTACGGACAGCCGCCGTGAGCGGTGTCCCCCCGTGCGGAACAAGCCGACCGGAATCGCGGCGCACAGAGAGGAGGGAAGGGAACCCGGTTCCCTTGCTGAGATCCTTCCCGCAGGATGCGCCGGTCGCGTACCGCCCGCACGGACAGGAGCAGGTTTTATGCCTGTCGCCTGTATACCCATAACCGCATACGAGTGAAACCTTCGGGTGGAACCGTGTATGGTACAGTCCGAGCGCCCCTTTGCGGTGACGCCGGAGCGTTGGATCATGCACCCCGGAGAGCGCTGCCGCAGGGCAGTGCTTTCCGGGGTTTTGATATTTCCGAAACAGAAGCAAGGAGAGAACAGAAAGCCATGAGAATCAATTTTGGATCCACACAAATGGAATTTGATGCGCCCCTGACGGTATATGATGCCGCAGTCGCCGCGGGACTCATCAGTCGTGCCGTACTGGCGGCGCACGTGAACGGCAAGCTCTGCGCACTGACGCAGATGCTGGACGGCGACGCAGACGTCGAGCTGCTGACCTTCGCGGACGAGGACGGGAAGCACGTTTTCCGCCACACAGCTTCGCATATCCTGGCGCAGGCGGTCAAGCGTCTGTATCCGGAAACCAAGCTGACCATCGGTCCCGCCATCGAGAACGGCTTCTACTATGACTTTGACAGCGATGTTTCCTTCACGCCCGATATCCTTCACAATATCGAGGCGGAGATGAAGAAGATCGTCAAGGAGAACGAGAAGATCGAGCGCTTTGAACTGCCCCGCGCCGAAGCGATCGCGTTCATGCAGGAACACGACGAGCCGTACAAGGTGCAGCTGATTGAGGAATTGCCGGAGGGCGAAGTCATCAGCTTTTACAGGCAGGGCGAGTTCACCGACCTGTGCGCAGGGCCGCACCTGTTTTCGACCGGCGCCGTCAAGGCGTTCCGGCTGACGCAGTGCACCGGCGCTTACTGGAAGGGCGATCAGAAGAACAAGATGCTCCAGCGCGTGTACGGCACGGCTTTCCCGACTAAGGAAGAGCTGAACGACTATCTTGCCGCCGTGGAGGACGCCAAGCGCCGGGATCACAACAAGATCGGGCGTGAGCTGGAATACTTCACCACGGTGGATGTGGTCGGACAGGGATTGCCCATCATCATGCCCAAGGGCGCACGTGTCATCCAGACGCTTCAGCGCTGGGTTGAGGATGTCGAGCAGGCGCGCGGCTGTCAGCTGACCAAAACACCGCTGATGGCAAAGCGGGAATTCTACAAGATTTCCGGTCACTGGGATCACTATCTGGACGGGATGTTCGTGCTGGGAGACCCCTACGATGAAACCAAGGAGTGCTTTGCCCTGCGCCCCATGACCTGCCCCTTCCAGTATCAGGTGTACCTGAACAAGAAGCGCTCCTACCGCGATCTGCCCATGCGGCTGACCGAGACTTCGACGCTGTTCCGCAACGAGGATTCCGGCGAGATGCACGGACTCATCCGCGTGCGCCAGTTCACGATCTCGGAGGGGCACTACATCCTCAAGCCCGACCAGCTGGAGGACGAGTTTCGCGGCTGTCTGGATCTGGCGAAGTACTGCCTGGAGACCGTCGGACTGCTTGACAAATGCACCTTCCGCTTCTCGCAGTGGGATCCTGCCAATCCGAAGAACAAGTATGAGGGGACGGCGGAGCAGTGGGAGGAGTCCCAGGCGCTTATGGCGAAGATCCTGGACGACCTGCACGTCAAGTACACAGTCGGCATTGACGAGGCGGCATTCTACGGTCCCAAACTGGACATCCAGTACCGCAACGTCTACGGCAAGGAGGACACGCTGGTCACGATCCAGATTGATCTGCTGCTGGCAAAGCGCTTCGGCATGACCTACGTCGATTCCGACGGACAGGAGAAGTACCCGTATATCATTCACCGTACCTCGCTCGGCTGCTACGAGCGGACGCTTGCCTACCTGCTGGAGACCTATGCCGGCGCCCTGCCGATGTGGATGGCGCCCGTGCAGGTGCGCGTCCTGCCGATGGGAGAGGGCGAGCTTGCCTACGCGCAGGAGCTGGCGGACAAGTACGCGGCTGCCGGTATGCGCGTAGAGGTTGACAGGAGCAACAACACAATCGGGTATAAGATTCGCGCCGCCCAGCAGGAGAAGATTCCGTATATGCTGGTTGTCGGCGGCAAGGAGGTCGCCTCCGGGACTGTTTCGGTCCGCTCCCGCAAGGGCGAGGTGACGAATGATGTGCCTGCTGAGGAATTCATGCTGAACGCCCTGCGCGAGATTGCGTCCAAAGCACGCTGACAGGATCCGCTTCACAAATCACACCCAAAATCGGAGGTACTACCTTGGAACCCAACAACAACTCTACCCGGGACAGCCGGCAGGAGGATCACACGGTGCGCGAAAAGCCGTCTGTGCGGCGCATTCTGCTGACCTGCCTGCACGTGATTCTGACCGTCCTGCCGGTGGTCGCCTGCGGCACGGCAATATACCTGCATACCGTTTACCCCAACGAAAAGCTGGAGGAACTGTGGTTCTACCTGTCCAACGGCGCGGGGGATTCCGGATCCAGCACGTTCCTGAAGGGAGCTGCTGTCGTCGGTCCGCCCTGCCTTGTCGTGATCGCACTGCTCCTGCTGCTCCAGTACGACGTTTTTCACAAGCGCCGCACGATCCGGCGCAAAGCCGGAAAGTCGGGCGCGGAAAAGGAAATCCAGATCTACCCCATCCGGCATAAATGGGCGTTTACAGCCGCCGTGTTCGTGATTCTGATCGGCATCGGATTTCAGCAGATCGGCGTCTATACCTTTGTGGCGGCGCAGTTCCGTGAATCCAACTTCATACATGACCACTATGTGGATCCGCGCGGGACGTCTACCCGGCTTTCCGACGATACTGCCGCTACAGGCGGTGACGAGCCGGTAACCGGTGAGTCGGCGACAGAGGCGCCGGCAACGGATAAAGACATCTGGAATGGATACAAGAACCCGAACTATTTGGTCAAGGCGCCGGAAAAGCGCCGCAACCTGCTGGTGATCGAGGTGGAATCGTTGGAAACCACCATGTTCACGCGGGAGCAGGGCGGTGCGTGGGAGCATGATGTCATTCCGGATCTGTACCGGATGCTGTTTGACGAGGATGCCATATTCTTCGCCAGCGACGGCGGCACGCGCGGCACGCAGGATGCTTATGGCAGTACGTGGACAACCGCCTCGCTGATTGCCAACACGGCGGGCATCCCGTTCAAGGTGCCGGTCGGCATGAACAACTCCTATCATTCCAAAAATTTCCTCAAAGGCGCATACTCGCTGGGCGATGTCCTGCGGGATTTCGGATACCGCAATGTGCTGCTTTCCGGTTGCCGCACCACCTTCGGCGGTGTAGCGGAATACTTTACCTGCCATGGAAATTATGAGATCGTGGATCCCCTGAACCTGCGTTTCCGGACAGGCGCTGAAGCTTATTACAGCATGTCGATTCCCAAGTCGCAGAAGAATGAGTGGGGCTTCTCGGATGAATTCACATTTGATGTGGCTAAGAAGTTCCTGACGCTTGAGGGCGGCGCCTCCGACCAGCCGTGGCATTTGCTCATCAGCACCATTGACACGCACTTCACCGGTTACACCTATGAGGTGGATCCCGAAAACGGCTACAAGGGAAGCGTGACTTCGTTTGACCGTCAGCTGGAGAACGTTTACGCTACCACTGCCCGCAGTATCGTGGAGTTCGTGCAGTGGGTCAAGCAGCAGCCGTTCTATGAAAACACCACGGTTGTCATCATCGGCGACCACGTGAATATGCTAAACAGCTTCTGCGACAAGAGCGACGCCGATCTGCGCGGGCGGTACAATCTGATCCTCAACTCTGCCGTGACTACCACCAATACCAAGAATCGCTCCTTTACGGCGCTTGATTTCTTCCCCACCATGCTGGCGGCGGCTGGCTTTACCATTGAGGGCGACCGGCTGGGGCTGGGTGCAAACCTGTTCTCTGACCGTCCTACGCTGGCGGAGACATATGGGCTTTCCTTCATGAACGATGAGTTGGAAAAGAAATCCGATTTCTATATCGACTATATCATGGGGCGCGAGGACTACGAGGATCTGGAATCCAGAGCGGATAAAGAATAGGCTAAGGACGGATTGACTGAATCAGCCTGTAAAGCGGCAAAAGCCGGGCGGAAACTCCGCCCGGCTTTTGCCGCTTTACTATTTTCCGATTTCGTTCTTTCAGACAACAACGCCGTACACTTTGCCGCATATCGTGCCGCCGACGTGCCCCCGGACATCTCCCATGACATCGCCCCGGATATCTCCGCCGATGTCGGCGCCTTCCGCTATATCGCCGTTGATGTTTCCCCGGATGTTGCCGCCGACTGTGCCGACCACATCGCCGTCCACGTCGCCTTCCAGATCGCCGCCGATAGCGCCGCTCAGTTTGCCAAGAATTTTTCCGCTGAAATCTCCGCCGATAGCCCCGTCGAGATCCCCGTCCAGCACGCCGCAGAAATTTCCGCCGACGTTGCCGGTCAGGTTACCCAGCACGGTCCCCGTGAAGTCACCCCCCACGCAACCGGAAAGGTTGCCGTCCAGCAGACCCTCGAAATCTCCGCCGACCGTTCCGGAAAGGTCACCCCACAGCTGTCTCGCGCATACATCGCCGCCGACTGCGCCCTCCAGATTCCCATCCAGAAGATCGCTCTGATAGTCTCCGCCTATGGAACCGCGCAGGTCACCCATGATTCTTCCGGACATATCGCCGCCGATACTGCCGGTCAGATCGCTGTCGAGAACACCCTGGAAATCTCCTTCCACCGTGCCGTCCAGGTACCCCAGCAGTGTGGTACGCACGTCCCCTCCGATCGTTCCGTGCAGGTTCCCATGCACCTCGCGGGTCAGCAGGTCGCCTTCCACGGTGCTGTTTATGTCGCCGTATACGGGACCCAGAATGTCCCCCTGCACGCACTCGGTCAGTGTTCCGCGGATGGGTCGGACGATATCCCCCTCACCGAAATTCCGCAGGGAACGTGTGTACTCTGCATCGCCCTGCCGCTTCAGCTCCCGCCGTTGCCGGTCAGCTTCGCGGGATTTGCGATCCTGCTCCCGCCGTTTGCGGTCTGCCTCGCGGCGCTTGCGGTCGTTTACCCGCCGGGAAAACCAAGCCTGCCGCTCGGCGGCATCCTGTATCAGAGTCACGCGCTGGTCGTTGATCCGGGTGCAGTTGCTGGGCGCGTTGCCGCGGCTGTCACCGCTCCCGTTCCGTCCCCGCTTCGCCGATGCATTTCTTCCTGAGGCGGATTGCGCCTGCCTCATCCCCTCGCGGAACTTCTCCCGGACATTGACTCCCTGCACACCCAGGCTCTCCAGAATGCTCTGCACCATGCCCATCGCCTCTTCGGCTTCCTGCATGGCACCGGTGAATGCTTCCCACTGCATGGCGTTCATGCCGGAAGTCCCGTCATCCTCGTCATCGTCATCGTCATCGTCCCGGTATTCCTCTGCGGCGTTGGCGAAGTCCTCCGCATTGGCGGCGTACTCTTCTGCCTCATCGGCGGCACACCGGGCATCAGCCGCGGCGCACCGGGCATCCTCTGCCGCATTCTGTATGGCAGCCATCTGTTCGCGCATCTCCTGACGGAAGGCTTCCAACTCCTCGTGCTCGGCGGTATCCAGCAGCCGCTCGGCTTCTTCCGCCGTAATGCTGCCGTTTTCCAGCAGCTACAGAATTTCCAATTTGTTTCCCATGTTCTGAACCTCTCTTTCTTCCTCACATTCCTGTGTTTGATTTTTTGTCCGGGGGAACGGTCACTTTACTTCAACTTCTCCAAAAGAGCAGGAGACATTGATATACACAGTCGGTGTGCCGGCATCCTTCGGCTTTTTGCGCTTGTTCTCACAGCCGCCGAAGGAGCAGACGGGGGCGATCTCTGCCCGAACGCCTGCCGGCAGCAGGATCGTCAGCTGACCGAAGGAGCAGTTCGCATCAATCACCGAATTGTCCTGCACCAACGCCTCGCGCAGGTCAAAGGTCATCTCGCCGAAAGCAACTTCCAGCGTAGCGCTGGTAAAGCTCTTTCCTGCCATATCGTAAGTCTGACTGCCAAAGCGAACCGTGTAGTCTGTTCCGTCCCCGGCAGACATACTGACTTCCGCGAAGGAGCCGTGCGTCCATTTTTCCATACGGCGGTACATCCGGCGCATCTTCCAACGGCGGAACAGCGGGTTCAGCAGGATGCGCAGTCCGATCAAAATCAGCAGAGCGCCCAGAACAACGACCAGTGCCTTCCGCATGGGCAGGACGTCCAGCTTGGAGAGGAGGATCAGCGCACCGCCGCCCAGACACAGTGCCCAGAACCACGACCACGGATTGCGGAGCAGGAAATAGACGGCAGGTACGATCAGGAACAGGGAGCCCCAGCCGGGGAAGAACAGCGTGAAGTTTTCCCACGGCAGGAATGAGACCTGATTGCCAATAATGTACCCGACGCCGACGCCGATGACGCACAGGTCGGCAGGCAGGGACGCTCCGGCACGGATTCCCGGGGTGCGATGCCCTGCGTTACGTGCAGTATAGCACATAAAATTCATTTTGTCAATGTATTTGATAAAGATTTTTAATTTCAAAATCAATTTTATTTATTTTTGGCGCATTCGGGGTGTCTCCGCCTCTGAAGCATCCGTAACAGGAAACGACCGCCATGCCGGGACGGCATGGCGGTCGTTTCAAAGTAATACCGCCAAGGCATTCGCTGTGCATTGCGCGGTATGGAGAGCGGGTTACTGCGCCTCAACCCACGGCACGTTCGCGCCTTCGGTCAGGCGGGTGACGCCGAGGCGGTGGCAGTCACGGTAAAAGAGGTCGCAAAGGGCATCAAAGCGGGCAGGATAGGAGAATTCACCCCGTTTGGCGTCCAGCTTGAACCAGCGGTGGCACAGCCCGCTGCGCTCCACATGGGCGGCGCACAGGGCGGAGGAAATGCCGTCCGGGACATCGCCGCCTTCGCGCGCGGCACGGTAGGCATCTGCCCACAGGCGATCCAGCATGGTAAGCTCTTCGTCCGAAATGAGATCGTTCCAGAGAGCGGCGGCGCTGATGACCAGATTGAAATGAACATCCCGTACCTTGTCCCGGATGAAGGTCAGATACTGCCGTACATATGGCGCACCGCCGCCGTAGTAGGCGTTCAGGAAGGACTCTGTGCCGGACTCTACGTCAAATTCGGGATTCCAGAGCAGATTGGCAAGCAGGTAGGCACGCAACTCGCCGAACTCGCCGGACAGCCCTTCGTTATAGTTGCCCTGCTCGAACACGCCGCAGACGTTGTGGTCGCGGAAGAAGCGGATGTTGTCCTGCAACGTCTGGAAGTTCGGGTACGGGTTGAGGTATTGGGCAAAGTCCGTGGTATAATCCCAGATATACAGCTGACGGCATATCTGCGACCAGCCGCGGATGGCATCCGCCGAACCGGCGTTGTTGGCGCAGTCGGAGATCGGGTGCGAGGAGCAACCGCCGGTACACATCCGGATGGCGACATTGTGCCGGGGATGTGTCAACTTGGGCGGCTGAGTCGAGTACTGATACGCCAGCGTGTCGAAGGTGACTTCCGGGAATTCCGGCTCCAGTGCCTCCGCAACGGCGTTGACAAAGCGGATCAGCGAGCCGGAAGGCGCGCCTTCCTCCTCGTTGACCGCCCGGCAGGCAGGGCAGGTGCAGTAGGAGCCGATGACGAAGCTGTCATTCTGCGAGACCGACACCAGCCGCGCCTCCGGATTGTCACGGAGCCACGAGCGGATGCCCTCGATCATAATGCGCAGGACATCGGGGTTGGACAGGCAGGGCTGACTGTACAGGTGCTTTGCAGTCCGTTTGCCGTCGATCAGCGCGTAGTATTCGGGGTGTTCGGCGAAATACTTTTCAGGCGGGAGCAGCAGGTCGAAGGTATGCACGAAGTGCGGTCCGGCGTAGCCGATGCCGCCGCCGACTTCGGCTGTCAGATGGCGGATGTGCTGACCTGATTTCAGTCCCGTTCCGTTGATGCGCAGTTTGACGGCGGTCAGCGGATCGGTGGTGCCGATCCAGTACAGGTCGCGGTAGGCAAACGGGGATGCCTCGGTCACATCCAACCCGTCAGGCAGAGACAGCTCCGCCGGGTGGGGGATCACCTCGGTGTCATGGGCGAAGAAGCGGCAGCCGAAACGCTCGGCAAGGGCGAACACGGCGTACAGCACCCCGCGTCCGTTCTGCCCGACAAGGTGCAGGTCGTTGCCCCGCACAACCAGCCGGAAGGCATCCGGCGGCATAGAAGGGTCAGTCCGCAGGATGATCGCGGGTGCGGACTGGCTCCGCGCCTCGGTGATGCCGCAGAGTGCGTTCAGATAGTGCAGAAGCTGTGCGGCGGCAGTCTCATACACGGCACCTTCCGGGCGAAGAACGCGGACGGCGGTGTCTCTTTGCAGAGTCCAGGAGTTGCTCATGGTATTTCCTCCGATAAAATTAAGTATGTGGTTTCTGTGTATCCGGAGCGTTAAGGAAACGCTGCAGATCAGCGGCTCCTTAAGGCATTACCGCGCAATTCCGATGGTGCAATTGCGCAGTCGGATTTTTCGTCAGACAATACAAAAATTCGCAGGCTGTAGTAGAGCTACTGACAAGGATTTTTGTGAAGTATGACGGAAAAGACGCAAGCAAGTGTGCCATGCGTGGATTGCGCGGTAATGCCTTAAACTTCCGGTTTATCGTCCCGGCGGCGCTTGCCGTGCAGGAAAGCGCAGGCGGCAGCAGCGGCAAGCGGCATGAGTGCCGGCACCGCCGAACGACATCCGCCGGAGGATGTGCCGGTTTCGGATTCGGTTTCCGTGACGGGGGCTTGGGTGCTGTCCGTGTCGGCGGCAACAGTCTCTGAGGCGGTCTGCGCGGGGGCGGCGGTGAAAACGTACTTGAAGCGTCCGCCCGGTGCGGTATCGCCGCTGGAGTAGAAGTCCATCACGTCCCCGTCCGCCTGCGCGTTGTCGCTCCATTTGAATGCCAGCGTAAAGGTGTCGCTCTCCAGTCCCAATGCCGCGCGCGGCACCGTGATGACAAGCCGATCCTCCGTGACGGCGTAGGCGAGACTGCCTGCTGCTTCAAAATTCCAGCCGCCGGTGAATCTTTCCAGTGTTGCCTTTCCGTTTTCCGGGCTTTGGCGGTTGATGATGTACTCAAAGGTTTCCCAGCTCTGCTCACTCTCCCCGACATCCAGGAACAGACGCATCCATGCCTTGTCGGTTTCCGGCGAGAGAGGGCGCGCCGTGCGCACATAGAAGTACAGGTTTTCGCGGTCATACGTGACGCGGGATTCCACGATGTCGTTACGACCGGTGCGGTTTTCGTAGTGGTAGCCGCGGTAACCGTCCGCGTTGCGCTCCAGCGTGTTGCCTGCGTAGCTGCGGAAAACGGGGGATACGCTGTCCCAATCAATCACGGAACCGGAAGCGATGCCCGTGCTGGGCGCATCGGGCGTGGGGATGCCCTTGAAGCGGCGGATGTAGGAGACCATCTGGTAGTAGAAATGATCCTTCAGAACACCGGTAGAAGGCTCGATGTCGCGGGAGAAGCCGTCCAGCGCGTTGTCCGGAATGGCGTTGGGATCGCCCCACATCTCCCGCGTGCGTCCTGCTTCCCACTCGTTCCAGCCGGTGATGTAGATGAACGTGGGGTCTACCGAAAGGGCGCACTCCCACTGCTCGGCAAAGTTCAGCCCGTGCGTGATGGCATACTCGCTGCTGTCGGGACCGTTGGCGTGGGTATAGCCGCGTCCGAATACGTGATCCCCTGCGTTCATGGCAGTCAGACCCTTGCCGGCAGACCAGTTCTGCGCTACCGAGACGCACATCTCCTCCACCGTGTCGGTTCCCTTGCGCATCATCTTTGCCTGCGGGTAGATGGAGATCCATTTCCATGCCGTATTGTGGCGATGCCCGTTGTCGGGCACAAACTTGACGCCGTTACTGCCCTCGTGCGGCAGGATGAGGTCATTCTCGGTGGTGTAGCTGGGATTGATTACGCGGAAGGTGAAGAATTCCTGCGCATCGGTGCGCTTTTTGGAACGGAGCTGCGTGGGATTGCCGAGCAGGAGCGGCTTGCCCTCCCAGCGGAACCACAGATCCTCATACAGCCCCTTGGCATAGATTCTGTCATACAGCTCAATGATCTGATCCGCCGCCTGATCGGCATAATACATATTCAGCATGGCGGAGATCTGCGGCGTTTTCACGCCGTCGGCACGTGCCTCTGCCCAGACCTCACACAGCGTCAGGATGGCGCCGATGAAGTTTTCCGTTCCGTTGGTGTTGTCGAAGAACACGACATCCACCCCGGCGTCTGCCAGAAGCTCTGCGTGCTTGCGCAGAACCCAGCGGTCGATGCCGTTGTTATAGTAGCCGAACAGCGGCTCGTTCCAGAAACAGGTTGTGACGCCGCCCCACGCGGGGTGGTCGTAATCACGGACGGCTTCGGGGTATTTGGCGACGATCTCGCTCACGTTGACAATGTCGCCCTGCGTTTTTGCCAGCGACGCGTGCCATGTGTGGTAGAACAGCCCGACATATTTTCCCTCACGGATGCCGCCGGCAGTCTTGCTGTCCGGCAGTGTGCGCCCCAGCCCGTCGGTTGCCGCCCATGCACCGGAGCTGACAAAATCCTGCGCATCGGGCATTGATGGCTTTTCCGTGGAAATGTCGGTGCCGGTCAGCCGGCTGACCAGCGAAAGCCCGGAGGCAGACGTGTGCAGGTAGGTCACGGAACGGTCGGTGCGCGCTTCGCGCATCTCGACCGCGAGGCTGTCTGATCCGCCGGACAGCACCAGCAGGTACTCCCCGGCTTTGAAATCGCCGGGAAGTGTCACCCAACTGCCGCGTCTGATCCCGGTGACGGTCGCACCGGCGCACGGCTTTTCGGCGATGCTCTTGGCATAATTGCCTGCCCACGCATACAGGGACAGAGTCAGACTTCCGCCTTCGGCGGGGACGGCGGAGACGTACACCTCGCAGCCTGTAAAGGCGGACGCCGCCCGGAACTGCACGCCGTAGGTATCGGTGTTGCCCATGGCGTAGGTCACGGTGTCCCCTGCCGGGTAGAGATCTCCGGCGGTGGGCTTAATCTCCTCGGCATCCGGCTGTGCCGGGCTGAGCGGCAGGAGCGGGCTGCCTGTTCCGCCTGCGCAGGTCAGCGTGATGCGGGCGCAGGACGCAACCTCCGTGTCGTCTGCAAAGTTGCGGGCACGGGCAGAGGCGCCCGAGAGCGACCAGAAGCCGACCTCCTCCGAGGCGGAATCCGATGTGTTGATGATGTAAAGCAGGTATTCGCCTGCCGGGTACGTTCCGTCTGCCTCCATGCGCAGCACCGAGTTGTCGGGGAAATTGATGAACTCCTTGGTGTCGATCGGATCCCCCGAACGGGTGGTATCGTAGGATCTGTTCCATGGGTACAGGGCAAACAGCAGGGAACCGATGTTGTTGTTCCAGCTTGCACCCAGCAGGGAAATGGTAGAAAACGGAACCGCTGTGCGGAACTGCACGGCGTAGAAGCCGCGCACCTGTGTCGCGGAGCCTGCCATGCCCTGGTCGAACAGATCGACGTCCACTGATTCGCGCAGGCCGATGTCCACTCCGACCGGTGCGAGTTTGAGCGCGCGGATATTGGGACCGGCTGTGCGGCAGTCTACACGTATGACCTGCTCGCCTGCCTCCAACCGGATGGTTGCCTCGGAGCTGTCCACAAAGTCGCGCCAGCCGCGTCCGGGAACGGTATTGTTCAGATCGACAGACGCATCACCGCAGGACACGGTGTAGCTTCCGGTGCTGTCCAGCCAGCCGAAGGAAAAGCAGAAGTGATAGTCGCCTGCTTTTTCGACGGAAACCGGGATGGTAAACCAGTCGCCCGGACGCACGCCGTCAAAGTAAGGGTCGCCAAGCGATGCCTCGCGGTACAGGTTCCCACCGTGTGCATCGCTCTGCTCGGATACATAGATAACCGTTGGAGCGGAAGCGGATATCGACACCCGTTCTGCGGCTGAAGCGGGGAGCGGCTGGATCGGGAGTCCCGCCGCCGTCAGCAGACAGGCGAGCAGGAATGTCGGTATACGGAACTTGTTTCGTGTATTCATGGGAAGTCTCCTTTCAACCGGAAAATTCATTCGGAACCTGTTGCCATTGTATCATACAGCCGCCGAGATGTCAATAGTCCGGTGCAAAACACGGGGTTTCTTTTTTTCGTGAATTCCCGAAGTAAATTCCACTGTGAAATTTACTTCGGGAATTCACTCTCATAATCTCACCACGCAATTTTTTGCAAAACCCCTTGACAAACCGAAAAATGTATGGTATACTATCCCGGCAATGAAGTGAAGCTGCCTGGCTTCCACCGTACCGCCGCGGAGCGCGTCCGGTCAATATCCCGCGTTCGGTTCTGTTCGGACGCGCGGAATGGAGTGCTTCTCCCCCGGACGTGGGGAGGTGCCGCGCCGGGCTGTTTGCTTCGGAGCGGCTTATTTTTTGGAAATCTCCGCGGAATTCTCCGCTGTTCCCGCATGGCGGCGGCATCATTGCCGCGCCTGCCGCAAACGGAATGCCGGGAGATCTCCTTACGAAAAATCAAAAACAAAATCAGGCAAGCAAGAGGAGGTGCGTACCCATAGGCACGAATGCAAAGGAGACCCAGACTCTCATCAATGAGGCTATTGATGTACGGGAGGTTCGGGTCGTCGACGCAGAGGGACAGCCGCTCGGGATCATGAGTTCCCGCGAGGCGCTCAGACTGGCTTACGACAAGGATATGGATCTGGTTCTGATTGCTCCCCAGGCGCAGCCGCCGGTCTGCAAGATCATGGACTACGGCAAGTACTGCTTTGAGAAGCAGAAGCGCGAAAAGGAAGCCAAGAAGAAGCAGCAGACCGTCGAGCTGAAGGAGATTCAGATCTCCTACCGCATCGACACGCATGACTATGAGACCAAACTCAATCAGGCACGCAAGTTCCTGTCCTCCGGCAATAAGGTCCGGGTGGTCATGAAGTTCCGCGGGCGTGAGATGAGCCACATGGCGATGGGACGGGATATTCTGGAAAAGTTTCTGGCGGATACCCACGAGGTGGGGAGCTGTGACAAGAAGCCGGTTCTGGAAGGACGTTTCATGAGCATGGTCATCAATCCGCTTTCCAACAAAGCCAAGTAAAGTCCGTGTGCCGCACCTGCGGAACACGGTTCCGCAGGGCAGAGGATTGCGCTGCCTGTCAGACAGGGAACAGCCCGATGCGGGAGTTCCCGTAAGCCGTCCGGCTCGTACTTCCGCAGGGAGCCGGACGGCTCTGCACGGTTCATGATTCAGCCCGCCCGCAGGCGGGGTTCCATGATAGACCTGCACAAGACGCGGGTCACAAATATTACGAAAGAAGGATAACCAAAATGGGAAAGGTTAAGACACATCGCGCTTCCGCCAAGAGATTCTCCGTGACCGGAACCGGCAAGGTGAAGATTTTCCACAGCTCTCACCGCCACAATCTGGGCAAGAAGCCCTCCAAGAGAAAGAGAAATCTGCGCAGCTCCGCGATCCTGAGCGAAGCGATGACCGCTAATGTCCGCGCCCTGATCCAGAAGTAAGATCGGCAGGACGACCTGATAACAGTATAGGAGGAAACGAAAAATGGCAAGAATCAAGGGCGCGATGATGACCCGCAAGAGAAGAAATAAGGTTCTGAAGGCAGCCAAGGGCTACTGGGGAAGCAAGTCGAAGCACTTCAAGATGGCGAAGGAAGCCGTCATGAAGAGCGGCAACTATGCCTTTGCCGGTCGCCGCAGAAAGAAGAGAGACTTCCGCCGCCTGTGGATTACCCGTATCTCCGCCGGTTGCAAGACCAACGGAATGAACTACTCCAGCTTCATGAACGGGCTGAAGAAGGCGGGCGTTACCCTGAACCGCAAGATGCTTTCCGAGATCGCCATCGCCGATCCCGCCGCTTTCACCGCTCTGTGCGAGCAGGCGAAGGCTGCTCTGTAATTCACCCGCACGACAAAACCCGGTGACAGAAAACCGGGTTTTTGTCATGATGGAGGGGATCTCCGTATGTCCCGCACCGCCAGTCCGGTGCGCGCAGGACAGCCGGGAAGCCCCGGAAAGGAACCGATATGCCCTTTTCCTTTACCGAAGCGCCGATCGCCTCGCGGCAGAACCGGCGCATTGTCGGTCTGTGCAAGCTCGCCGACCGGGGGGAGCGTGAGCGCACGGGACTGTTCCGTTTTGACGGCGTCAAACTGCTGTGCGAGGCTGTCCGCCGGGAGGTGCCGCTGACGGCAGTCTTTGTCCGTGCGGGCAGTGCCGGACGCGTGACGGAACGTATGGCGGAGCTGTACGGATTGGAGCCGGACGCGCTCGGCTGTCCGGCGTATGCCGTGGAAGACAGCCTGTTTGACCGGATTTCGGAAGAAAATGCGCCCGAGGGCGTGATTTGTGTGGCAAAGGCTCTTGACAAACGCCACAAAATGTATACAATAAATGGGAAGGACTTTCCCCCCGTCCCGGCAGGACCCGCCGTCCTGCTGGAATCGCTCCGGGATCCGGTCAACGTCGGGGCAGTTATCCGCACTGCCGCGGCGCTGGGTGTCGGATGCCTGATCCTCAGCAGGGACTGCGCCGACATCTACCATCCGCGCACGATCCGTGCCGCTATGGGGACACTGTTTTCCATGACGGTTCTGCGCGTGGATGACCTTGCCGCCGCGATAGTCGGGCTGCGTCGATCCGGTCGCCGGGTGTATGCCGCCGCGCTGGATGCGGATGCCGTCCGGCTGGGGACGTTCGCCTTCGGTGCGGAGGACTGCGTCGTGATTGGCAACGAGGGGCACGGGCTGTCGCCTGCCGTGATTGATGCCTGCGACCGCAGTGTGTATATTCCCATGCAGGGCGATACGGAATCGCTCAACGCCTCGGTGGCGGCGGCACTGCTCATGTGGGAGCTCCACAGGGGCAGGCGGGAGGGCTGAGCGGCAGGGCAAGCCGAAGCACCCTTCAGGTGCGTTCCCTGATCTGCACAACCTCATAAAATCAACGTTTCCCCGAGAACCGAAAGGAGACTGCGCTATGCCACAGGACAGACTGTTTGATATCTGGTTCGCACTCCGGGTCGGAATTGCCAGCCGGGAGTTTTCGGCTGTGCTGGATTCCTATGAGTCCACCTACCAGCTGTTCAATGCCGACGCCGCCGAGCTGGAGCAGCTCCCCTGCGGCGAGCGACTGCGGACTGCGCTGGGCGACAAGAGCCTGGACGAGGCATACCGCATCAAAAGCTACTGCGAAAAGGCAGGCGTCCGCCTCCTGTTCTGGCGGGACGCCGAGTACCCTGCCAGCCTGCGGACACTGCTTGATCCACCCGTCCTGCTCTACTGCCTCGGCAGACTGCCGGACTTTTCCCGGTGCCTGTGCATCAGCATCGTCGGGACGCGCACCATGAGCGAATACGGCAAACGCATGGCGTATAAAATAGGCTATGAGCTGGCAGCAGCCGGCACTGTACCCGTATCGGGTATGGCGCTGGGTTGTGACGGCGTGGCGACAGCCGGTGCCTTGGCGGCAGGCGGACATCCGGTCGCCGTGCTGGGCAGCGGCATTGATATCGTGTACCCGTCCGGGCACCTGACGCTGTACAGGGAGCTGACCGCGCATGGCACCGTTATGACCGAATACCCGCCCGGAACGCCGCCGGAGGGACGCAATTTCCCTGTCCGCAACCGCATAATCAGCGGGCTGTCGCAGGGAACCGTGGTCGTGGAGGCGGATGAGCACTCCGGCGCACTGATTACCGCCCGTACCGCTATCCTGCAGGGGCGGGACATCTTTGCGGTGCCCGGCAACGTCGGGGAAGTCAATTCCTCCGGCACCAACGCTCTGTTACGGGACGGCGCGTCCATGGTACTGAGCGCACGGGACATTCTGGACGCGTATGCGTTCCTGTACCGCGACAATATCAACTGGGTGGGGCTGACCCGCGCCGAACAGCGTTCCGAGCCGGATGATGACGCCCTGCGGCGGTACGAAATCCAGACCCGCACCGTGTCCGCCCGTGACCCGGGGACGCGGCGGGACGGCGCCAACCGCCCGATGCGGCGCGCCCCGGCACCGGCGCCGGAACAGACCGGACACCTCGCCCCCGTGCCGGAACCTGCGGCACGCAGGCAGGAGCCTGCCCCGGACGTCACACGCACGCCTGTGACAGACAGCGACCGCTCCGGAAAGGCGCTGGAATCGCTGAACGAGACACAGCGCGCCGTGTTTCTCGCCATGCCGCTGGATCATGCCGTTCCGGTGGATGCGCTGATGCGGGAGGGCTTCTCCATGGGGGACGTCCTTGCCGCCATGACCGTGCTGGAGATCCGGGGGCTTATTACGTCCCTGCCCGGCGGGCTGTACGCGCGCCGCTGAGCGGTGCAGAATACCGCCCGATGTCCGGGCAGTACGCATCTGTCCCGCCGTCATTGCGCGGTATCGCCCATAGCATCTTCCCCTGACACAGGGATTACATCATACATGAAAGGAAACCGTATGGCAAATCTGGTTATCGTGGAGTCGCCCTCCAAGGCGAGCACCATCAAGGGCTATCTCGGCTCCAACTACAAGGTGGTAGCTTCGGTGGGTCACGTCCGTGATCTTCCCAAAAGCACCCTCGGCGTTGACATTGAGAATCATTTTCAGGCACACTATATCAATATCCGCGGCAAGGGCGATCTCATCAAGGAGATACGTAAGGAAGCCAAAGCCGCCGGCAAGGTCTTTCTTGCAACCGACCCGGACCGCGAGGGGGAGGCAATCTCGTGGCACCTTGCGAATGCACTGGGCATCCCGGTGGAGCAGGTACAGCGCGTGACATTCAATGAGATCACCAAATCCGTGGTCAAGGCGTCCATCAAACAGCCCCGCCCGCTGGACATGAATCTGGTCAATGCCCAGCAGACCCGCCGTATTCTGGATCGCATTGTGGGCTATAAGCTGTCCCCGTACCTGTGGAAGACCGTGCGGAGCGGTCTGTCCGCCGGGCGTGTGCAGTCAGTGGCGACCAAGCTGATCGTGGACAGGGAGAACGAGATCCGCGCCTTTGTGCCGGAGGAATACTGGACGGTGGATGCGGTTCTGCTTTGCACCGACGGAAAATCCGTCCGGGTGCGCTTTGTCGGCAACCGGGAGGGCAAGGTGCGCCTGACCTGTGAGGCGGATGCCCGGCGCGTCGTGGACGACGTGACCGGCGGAACCTTCTCGGTCGCATCGGTCAAACGGGCGACCCGCCGGAAGAATCCGCCCCCGCCCTTTACCACTTCCACCATGCAGCAGGAAGCATCCCGCAAGCTGAATTTCCAGTCCTCCCGCGTCATGCGCGTGGCGCAGGAACTGTACGAGGGTGTCAACATCGGCGCGGAACTGGGCGGCACGCAGGGTCTTATCACCTACATGCGTACCGATTCCCTCCGCGTTTCCGCAGAGGCGCAGACCGCCGCCGCCGAACTGATCCGCGGGAGATACGGTGAGCGGTACTGCCCCGATGCACCCCGCGTATACAAGGCGCGCGCCGGTGCGCAGGACGCACACGAGGCGATCCGCCCGGCACGGGTGGAGATTGAGCCTGCCATGGTGCGCAAGTCCCTGACGCCTGACCAGTACCGACTGTATAAGCTTATCTGGGAGCGCTTTGTCGCCAGCCAGATGGAATCCGCCGAGCTGGAAACGCTGACGGTCGATCTGGAATGCAGTGGCTGGGTGTTCCGCGCGAGCGGATATACCGTGACGTTCCCCGGCTATATGGCAGTCTACGAGGAGGCAGCCGATGACGGTCAGCGTAACCGTCGGGCGGACGACCCGGAGGAGCAGCGCGACCTGCGCATTCCGCCCCTGCGTGAGGGGGAGCGGTTGCCCTGTACGGCGGTCGAGCCGGGCAGACACTTCACGGAGCCACCCCCGCGCTACACCGAGGGCTCCTTTATCAAACTGCTGGAGGAAAAGGGGATCGGACGTCCGAGCACCTTTGCCACCATCGTGTCCACCATCACCACGCGCGGCTACGTCAAGCGCGAGGGAAAAGCGCTGGTGCCGACTCAGCTGGGCGAGGTGACCAACGACATCATGCTCCGGAATTTTGCCACCATTGTGGACGAGCATTTCACCGCCCGCATGGAGAACGACCTGGACGGGATTGAGGAAGGCAAGGAGAGCATGGAGGACGTGCTGAGCCGGTTCTGGAACGGCTTTGAGAAGCAGCTGGAGCAGGCGGAAAAGCAGATAGGATCGGTCAGCGTTTCGCTGCCGGTTGAGGAGACGGACTTTGTCTGCGACAAGTGCGGAAGCCGTATGATCGTCAAGAACGGTCGGTTCGGCAAGTTTGCCGCCTGCCCGAACTACCCCACCTGTAAATCCACCCGTCCGCTGACTGACCCGGTCAAGAATCCCGCTGAGGCGGCACCGACCGGTATGAAGTGCGAGCTGTGCGGCGCGGATATGGTCCTGCGTTCCGGACGCTATGGATCCTTCTATGCCTGCTCGCGGTATCCGGAATGCAAATTCACAAAGCAGAAGACTAAGGAGATCGGCGTTCCGTGCCCCAAGTGCGGCGGACAGATCGTGATGAAGAACGGGCGTAACCGCGCGGTATTCTACTCCTGTGAAAACTACCCGAAGTGCGATTTTTCCTCGTGGGATATGCCGACCAAGGAAAAATGCCCGCAGTGCGGCGGGATGCTGTTCCGCAAGAAGGGGAAGCCGCTGCTGGTTTGCCATGCGGAGGGATGCGGCTACTCGCGCCCGTATGAGCCGGAGGACACACCGCCCGTCCGGGACGGCGGAGGGAGCGAGGCGTGAGTATGCCGACTATCCACGTGTACGGAGCCGGGCTTGCCGGCTCCGAGGCTGCATGGCAGGCGGCGCGACAGGGAATTGACGTTGTTCTGCATGAGATGAAGCCGCACAAGATGACGCCTGCCCACCACAGCCGGGGGTTTGCGGAGCTGGTCTGCTCCAACTCCCTGCGCTCCGACCGGGTGAGCAACGCCGTCGGACTGCTCAAGGAAGAACTGTCCCGGATGGGATCGCTCATCATGGAGGCGGCACGCGCCACGCAGGTTGCCGCCGGCTCGGCGCTGGCGGTAGACCGGGACAGATTCTCGGCGTATATCACGGAAAAGCTCTGTGCCAATCCCCGCATCACAGTCGTGGAGGAGGAGGTGTCCGCTATCCCGGACGGGCAGATTACCGTTGTCGCAACGGGACCGCTGACCTCCGACCCGATGGCGGCATATATCCGGACGCACTTTGCCGGAGACGGACTGCACTTCTTTGACGCGGTGGCGCCCATTGTGGACGCTTCCACCATCAATATGGATATCGCCTTCTTTGCGTCCCGCTACAACAAGGGGGACGCGGATTATATCAACTGCCCCATGACACGTGAGCAGTACGATGCATTCTATCAGGCACTGATCGGTGCCGAGGAGGCGCCGCTCAAGGAGTTTGACCGGGATCTGCAAAAGGAGCTGAAGGTGTTCGAGGGCTGTATGCCGGTCGAGGTCATGGCGCGGCGCGGGTATGATACGCTCTGCTACGGTCCGCTCAAGCCGGTCGGACTGACCGACCCGCGCACGGGTGCGCATTCCTTCGCCGTGGTGCAGCTGCGGCGGGAGAATCAGGAGGGCACCATGTACAATCTGGTCGGTTTCCAGACCCACCTGACATTCCCGGAACAGCGGCGCGTGTTCCGCCTGATCCCCGGACTGGAGAATGCGGAATTCCTACGCTATGGCGTCATGCACCGCAACACCTACCTTCCCTCGCCGGATATGCTGGAACCGGATTACTCCGTGCGGACGGTTCCGAACGTGTACTTCGCCGGGCAGATGACCGGCGTGGAAGGGTACATCGAATCGACCGGATCCGGTTTTGTGGCAGGAATCAACGCTGCCCGCCGCGCGCTTGGCATGGAGCCGGTCATTTTCCCGACCGAGACCATGATCGGCGCGATGGCAAACTATGTCAGCCGGGGCGGCATCGGGGATTTCACTCCCATGAATGCCAACTTCGGCATTGTCCCTCTGCCGGAAAAGAAGATCAAGGGCGGCAAGCTCGCCCGCAACGAAGCGCTGGCGGCACGTTCGCTGGCATGGATCGATTCTTTCGTGGCAGACCGGGAAACGCCGGAGTCCTGAGAGACTCCGGCGACCTCTCCCCTTACACCGCCTGTGCGGTCAAAGAAAAGGAGCCTGTATGCAACAGAAAAGAATTATTGTAGACTGCATGGGGGGCGATCGCGCTCCCGGCGAGATGCTGGCGGGCGCTGTCGCCGCCAAAGCCGCTCTGGGCGGGGAGTACCTGCTGGTCGGCGTCCGGGCGGAGATGGAATCGGCTGCCCGCGCACGCAGCATCGACCTGTCCGCGTTTGAACTTCGGGATGCGGGATCCGTCATCGGGATGGAGGATGACCCCATGTGCGTTCTGCACGCCAAGAAGGACTCGTCCATGGCGGTCGCTTTGCGCGCTCTGCGGGACGGGGAAGGGGACGCCGTGGTCAGCACCGGCAACACCGGTGCGTTGTTCACCGGAGCCAGCCTGATTGTCAGGCGGATGCAGGGTATCCACCGCGCCGCCATTGCCACGGTGCTGGCGTTCGAGAAGCCGACCCTGCTTATGGATTCCGGTGCCAATGTGACGGTACAGCCGGACTTTCTGCCGCAGTTTGCCGTCATGGGTTCGGCGTACATGAAGGGGCTGTTCGGCATCGAGATGCCCCGCGTCGGACTGCTGAACAACGGCACCGAGGCGTGCAAGGGCACGCCCATGCAGACGGAGGCGTACCGCCTGCTGTCCGGGATGCCCGGTATCCGGTTTGTCGGGAATGTCGAGCCGAATGCCCTGCCGTTTGACGTGTGTGATGTCGCGGTTACGGACGGCTTTACGGGCAATATCTGCCTGAAAGCGTATGAGGGTGTGAGCAAATTCATCCTGCGCGGGCTGAAGGATATTTTCATGACCAGCGCACTGACCAAGCTGTCCGCGCTGGGTGTAAAAAAGCCGCTGGCGCGGTTCCGCAAGAAGGTCGATACCGCCGAATACGGCGGAAGCCCCATTCTGGGACTGTGCAAGCCGGTCATCAAAGCGCACGGCTCCAGTGATGCGCGCGCCTTTGCCAATGCCATCCGACAGGCGACCCGCCTTTGCGAGTCCGGCGTGCTGGATGGACTGGAGGCAGAGATTGCCGCCGGCGCCGGAACGGGCGGGGAAGGCTGATCCGTCGGGTACGCCGCGGACGGGAGAGAAAAGGAAAGGAACGGGATGAGCCATGGGGCATGAACGGGAACGCACATTACCGATAGATACAGACTGTCTTGCAGCATTGGAGAGCCGCATCGGCTACCGGTTCCGCGACCGGGCACTGCTGTGCAGGGCGCTGACGCACTCCTCCTACTCCAATGAGACGGGACAGCGCAACCATCACCTTCTGTGCAACGAGCGGCTGGAGTTTCTGGGCGATTCGGTGCTGTCGCTGGTGGTCAGTGAGTTCCTGTTCACGACCTATCGGGAGCTGCCGGAGGGAGATCTGACCTGCCTGCGCAAGGACGTTGTCTGCGCGGATGCGCTGGCACGGTACGCCCGGCAGATCGGTCTTGGCGACTGCCTGCTGCTGGGTATCGGGGAGGAGAAAACCGGGGGCAGGGACAAGGTAAACATTCTGGCGGACGCCTTTGAGGCATTGCTTGCCGCCATGTTTGAGGACGCGGGGCGCGGCGGAGACGCCAAGGACGTCATAGCCGCGTTCCTTCTGCCCTTCGTGCGGCGCGATCTGCAGGAACTGGAGAGCCGGGGCGGGGACGGGGACTACAAGACCCCCCTGCAGCAGCTGATTCAGCAGACCGAGGGGGACGTGCTGGAGTACGTCCTGATCCGCGAGGAGGGCCCCGACCATATGAAGACCTTCGAGGTGGAGGCAAGGCTGAACTCCAACGTCATCGGACGCGGAGTGGGGCGCTCCAAGCGCAAGGCGGAACAGGCGGCGGCGCGTGATGCGCTGAATCTGTTCGGAGTAAAGTAAAAGGAGACCGCGCGTGTACCTACAATCAATAGAGTTGCAGGGCTTCAAGTCCTTCCCGGACCGGACAAAGCTGGATTTTGAGCCGGGCACGGGCGTCGGAACGGACGGCAGAGGTGTGACCGTCATCGTCGGTCCCAACGGGAGCGGCAAATCAAACATCGCGGATGCCATGCGCTGGGTGCTGGGGGAGATATCCTCCAAGACCCTGCGCGGGAGCAAGATGGAGGATGTCATTTTCGGCGGTGCGGACAGCCGCCGCCCGATGGGCTATGCCGAGGTGTCCGTGACCTTCGACAATACATCGGATTTCTGCCGGCTGGACTGCCCCTATGACCGCGTGACCGTCACGCGGCGCTATTTCCGGAGCGGAGAGTCGGAATACCTCATCAACCGCAAGCCGGTGCGCCTCCGGGATATCTACGAGCTGTTCCTGAATACCGGCATCGGGCGGGACGGCTACTCCATCATCGGGCAGGGACGCATCGCCGAGATGATCTCCCGCAAGAGCGAGGAACGCCGGAGCGTTTTTGAGGACGCGTCCGGCATCGCGCGTTACCGCGTGCGAAAGACCGAGGCACAGCGGCGGCTGGATACGACCGAGGCGAACATGGTGCGCATCCGGGATGTCTTTTCCGAAGTCGAGGCGCAGGTCGGCCCGCTGGCGCGCGAGGCGGAAAAAGCCAAAAAGGGCATTGTCCTGCTGGAGGCACGCAGGCAGGCGGACATCAGCCTGTGGCTGTATGATTCCGGACGTTTGCTGGGCGAGATCGATGCGGCGGCTACGACGCGTTCCCACGCGGAGTTTGACCTGTCGCAGGCGCAGGATGCCCTGCAATCGCTGGAGGTACAGAACCAGCGCCTGACCGAGATGAACCGGGGGAGCCGGGAAACGGCAGGACAGCTGACAGGGGAGATTACCGCTGTATCCGAGGAACTGCACCGGCTGGACAGCGAGTATCGGGTGCGCGAGAGCCATATTCTGCACGCGGGCGAGAGCATCGGGGCGGCGGAGGAGGCGATCCGCGCGGCGTATGCCGCCCGGGACGACGCACGCGCCCGGGAACGCGATCACCGGGAGAAGGAAGCATCCCTGCGCCGCAGACTGACCGAGATGGAGGCGGAGTATGCCGCCGGGACGGCGGAGCAGGAGACGCTCAGGCGGCGCATCGACGAGCTTTCCGAACGCATTGATGTGACAGGGGCGGATATCCGCGCGCGTGAGGCGCAGGCGGTGGATGTGCGGGTGCGCCTGTCCGTGCTGGAGAACGCGCGAAACAGCGGGAGTGACCGCGGGAGCGGGATTCTTTCGGACATGGAGCGCTATGAGGAAACGGCTGCGTCGCTGGCAGCGGATGTTGCCAGACGCCAGAAGGGCGTGGACGGGTATACCGCATCGCTGAACGAAAATGACGCTGCCCTGCGCGCGGCGGAGAATGCCCTGACCGCTTGCAATGAGCAGTACGGGCAGGCGCATGAGGCGCTGAATACCGCCAAACTGCGGCGGGATTCGGTTGCCCAGCGCATCCAGACCTTCCGCTCCATGGAGGAGCACTATGAGGGCTATACGGGGGCGGTCCGGTTCGTAATGAGCCGTTACGCCGCCGGGCGGTTGTCCGGCTTCGGCGGGGAACCGTGCGGGACTGTGTACGGTCCGCTCTCACAGCTTGTCCAGGTGGAAAAAGCCTATGTCACGGCGGTGGAAACGGCGCTGGGCGCCAATCTCCAGCACATTGTGGTGGAGAACGAGGCGACCGCCAAGGCGGCGATGTACGCGCTCAAACGCGAGAACGCCGGCAGGGCTACCTTCTTCCCGCTCACCTCCATGCGTGGGCAGAGTCCGACGCCGGAGATGACGCAGGCGGCTGGTTACCCCGGCTATGTCGCTGTGGCGGATGCGCTGCTGACCTGTGATGACCGCTTCCGGTCGGTGCTGTCCTCGCTGTTGGGGCGCACGCTGGTGTTCGACACCATCGATCATGCCACAGCCATGGCGAAGGCACTGCGGTACCGCGTCCGCGTGGTCACGCTGGACGGACAGCAGATCAACGTGGGCGGTTCCTTTACCGGCGGTTCGACCTCCCAGCGGGGCGGTGCCCTGAGCCGTGCGGCGGAGGTGCGTGCCCTTACGGAGGAGCAGAAGCGGCTGGACGGGCAGGTCAGCGAGGCGGAGCAGGAGCTGATCCGCCTGCGGGACGCTGTCCGGGAGGCGGAGGAGCAACGCGATGCCAAGCAGGACAGGCGCGATCTGCTCCGTGCCGTTCTTGGGAATGAGACGGCGGCACTGAATCAGGCAAAGGCGAAGCAGGACGCAAACAGGACACTTCTGGATAAGCTGCGTGACGACAGCGACCGCATCCTTGCCGAAAGCAGGCAGTACGAGCAGGATATGGAGAGCCTGCGTGCCGAGGAAGCGGCGTTGACCGCCGCCATCGGCGAGGTGCGTGCCGTGCGGCAGCAGGCGGACGCCGACCGCGGCGATGCCGAGGACGCGCTGAACAGCCGCACCGAAAAACAGACCGGGCTGTATATCGCCTTGAGCGAGGCGCGCAAGGATGCCGATACGCAGGCGACCTTTGCGGACTCCTGCGCGGAGCAGGCGGGTAAAGCGGAGGCGGATGCGGCTGCGGCGCAGGAGCGGATTGCCGCGCTGACCGAGAGCCGCACCGGCTACCGGCGCGAGCAGGAGGAGAACCGCCGCCTGTATGCGGACGGCGAGCAGCGGCTGGCGGCACTGTCGGCGGACAAGAGCCGTGCGGATGCGGACAGTGCGCAGTACGAATTGCGCCTGACAGCCCTCCGGGAGCAGATCAACCGCAAGTATGAGGATAAGGAGACGCTGTTCCGCGCATTCACGACGGCAGATACCAAACTGACCGGACTCAGAGCCGAGAAGGAAAAGCTGGATGCCAAACTGCACGAGGACTACGACATGACGTTGCCGGAGGCGCAGACCATGGCGGAGGCGATGCATTGGGAGCCGGTCACGCCGGAGAATCGCCGCGAGGTGCTGGCGACTCAGACCGACTGCCGCAACCGCCTGCGGGCGCTGGGGCATTTTGACCCGGACGCAGTGGAGAAGTATAAGGAGGTCTACGAGCGCTGTGAAGCCATGCGCACGCAGATTGCCGATCTGGAAAAGTCCCGTGCCGAGCTGACCGGCATCATCGCCAGGCTGGAGGACGAGATGAAGGTCGCTTTTGCAACGGCATTTGATGCTATCAATGAGAATTTCGGAAAGACCTTTGCCGAGCTGTTCGGCGGCGGCTCTGCCGAGGTATCTCTGACCGACCCCGACAATATCCTGGAGAGCGGGATCGAGATCAAGGCGGCACCGCCCGGGAAGATCATCAAGAGCCTGATGCAGCTGTCTGGCGGCGAGCAGGCATTTGTCGGTGTGGCACTCTTTTTCGCCATCCTCAAGGTAAACCCGACGCCGTTCTGCATTCTGGACGAGATTGAGGCGGCATTGGACGAGGTAAACGTGGAGCGGCTGGCGCAGTACATACGGCGTTATGCGGACGAGACGCAGTTCATCATGATTACGCACCGCCGCGGCACCATGGCGGCGGCAACACGCCTGTACGGCGTCACCATGCCGGAACACGGTATTTCCAAGGTGCTGACGCTGGATGTGGCGGATATTTCCAAGAACAAGGAGGGAAGCTGGAATGGGCTTTTTAACTAAGCTGTTCGGCAAGAAGAACAGGAACGAGGATATACCGGCGGAGGAACTGCCGGCAGAGCAGGCGGGCGAGGATCCCGATGGGGAAGGTGCCCTGACTGCTGAGGAGGAAGCCGCCGCCGAGGCGGCGGAGCAGGCGTTCTTTGCAGAGCATCCGGAGATTGCCGGGGAAGACATCCTGGACGAGGAACTGAGACTGGAGCAGGAGCAACAGGAGCGGGAAGCTGCCGAGGAAGCGGAGAGCGCAGATAGCACGGAGAGCGCTGAGAGCACCGGGAATGCCGAGGACATGGCAGAACCAGCGGAAGAGCCGGCGGAAGAACCAACGGAAGAGCCAGTGGAATCCGAACCGGCGGACGTGCCTGCCGAAGCAGTAGCCGTCGAAGATACGACTACCAAGAAATCGTTTTGGGGACGGCTCCGGGCAGGGTTGACCAAAACGCGCAATGCACTGTTCGCGCCGGTGGACAGCCTGCTCCGGAATTTCACCAAGGTGGACGAGGATCTTCTGGAGGAACTGGAGGAGATTCTGATCAGCGCTGACGTGGGCATGACCGCGACCGAGGAGATACTGGATCAGCTCCGTGACCGCATCCGCGACGGGCGGCTCAAGGAGAAGGAGCAGGTCATGGACGCACTGCGCGAGATCATGACCGGCATGATCGGGGAAAGCCAGCCGTTGCGGCTGGAAACAAGCCCCAGCGTAATCCTGGTCATCGGGGTTAACGGTGCCGGAAAAACAACCTCCATCGGCAAAATTTCCAAGCGCCTGAAGCTGCAGGGCAAACGCGTGGTCGTGGCGGCGGCGGATACCTTCCGCGCGGCGGCGATTGACCAGCTGGCGGTCTGGTGCGAGCGCGCCGGTGTGGAAATGGTGAAGCAGAGCGAGGGCAGTGACCCTGCCGCCGTCGTGTTTGATGCCATTGCGGTCGCCAGAAAGCGTGCCGCCGACGTGCTGATCATTGACACCGCCGGACGCCTGCAAAACAAGAAGAATCTGATGAACGAGCTTGCCAAGATCGACCGCGTCATCGACCGCGAGCTGCCGGGTGCCAGCCGGGAGACCTTGCTGGTGCTGGATGCGACCACGGGGCAGAATGCCGTTTCGCAGGCAAAGGAATTCAGCCAGGCGGCGAATATTACCGGCATCACGCTGAACAAGCTGGACGGCACAGCCAAGGGAGGCATCGTCATTGCTATCAAACAGGAGCTGGGCATTCCGGTCAAGTTCATCGGCGTGGGCGAGAAGATCGACGATATGCAGGAGTTTGACGCGGCGGATTTCGTCCGGGCGCTGTTCGGAGAATAAGCCATGGCGGAGGGCACGATGCATTTTTTGCTTGCTTCCCGCAACCGGCATAAGATCCGGGAACTGGAGGATATTCTCGCGGCGGATATTTCCGGCGTCGCCGTCCATTCACTGGATGAGGTAGGCTTTGCCGGGGATATCGACGAGAACGGCACCACATTTGACGCGAACGCACGGATCAAAGCGCGCGCGGCGCGCGCTGCGGCGTTGCGGGCGGGGCATCCTGACTGGTACTGCCTGGGCGACGATTCGGGGCTGTCCGTGGACGCGCTGGGTGGCGCCCCGGGCGTGTACTCCGCGCGCTTCGCCGGACAGCACGGCGATGATGCCGCCAACAACGCCCTGCTCCTGCAAAAGCTGACCGGCATCCCGGCGGCGGAGCGCGGAGCGCACTTTCTTTGCTGTATCGCCTGCATCACGCCGGACGGGCGTGAGCTGACTGTCTGGGGCGACTGCCCCGGCGTTATACTGGATGCTCCGCGCGGGCAGGACGGATTCGGCTATGATCCGCTGTTTTATCTTCCCGATGCGGGCATGACCTTCGCGGAGCTGAGCGGCGCGCGCAAGAACGCCGTCAGTCACCGGGGACGGGCGCTTGCCGCACTGGCGGATGCGCTCGGAAAACATTGATATGACGAAAGGAATCCATATGTCCAACCTGTACACATCCTATCCCATCCCGGCTTCCCTGAACTCTGCCGCACGCGCCTACCTGCGCAGTCTGGCGGCGGATATGAGCCCGGTAACGCAGATCGGCAAGGGCGGTCTGACAGAGAATCTGATTGCTACCGTTTCCGACGCGCTGGAGGCGCGGGAACTGATCAAACTGTCCGTGCTGGAGACCGCTGACTGCACCCCGCGCGATGCCGCCGAGGCGCTGGCGGAGCAACTGCGGGCAGTTGTTGTCGCTGTCATAGGCAGGAAGATTATCCTGTTCCGCCGACCGCTGAATCCGAAGAATCGGCGCATTGAACTGCCGGGGAGGGGAACCGTATGAATTTCCGCTGTAAGAGGGCATCTGTCCGCGCGGCGGCGCTTTGCCTTGCCGCCCTGCTTGCTTTGAGTCTGCTTGCCGGATGTGCGAAGCCCAACCCGCAGTCGGTGCTGTACCGCCGCGGCATGAGCGTTGTCTATACCATGTGTGACATGGCAAGCTCCGACTATCTGCGCCTGCTGTACGGAGAGAGAGCGGCGGATATGCTGGATAAGACGCAGGAGGACGGCACGACTCTCCGCGGGCAGATGGACGCGGCACACTACAAGACCGCAGACGCTGTATTTTTGCTCGATGCGACAGTGCCGATGTCGGACGGCACCACGGACGGTCTGTCGGAGGAATTGCAGGAGCTGTACAGGATTCAGTCTGCCGTGGGGCTTTCCGGTTACCTGTCCCTGAACGCGGGGGCGGACAGTGACCGGATATCGCTGTCTGCTATGCTGACAGCAACCGAGCTGTTTACCTGCGAAGGCATCCGCGAGAATACGGTTTTCCATTACCTGTATGTGTTTCAGGAGGGACTGCCCATTATCGTCACGTACCGCACGGGACGCGACGGAGCGGTGTGGGCATCGGGGAAGCTCCTGTATGACAAGGGACTGAACCTGACTTCGGCGGCGGAGCTGAAAGCCTACATGGAAGAAACATACAAAACGCTCCGGGATCTGACCGTAGAGAGAGTACACTGACGGTATGCGTATCGGTATTTTCGGCGGTACCTTTTCGCCGGTACATAACGGACATATCGCGGCGGCGCACGCCTTTATGGAGAAGATGTGGCTGGATGTGCTGTACGTCATGCCGACAGCCCTGCCGCCCCACAAGCAGCTGCACGGCGATGCCGCTGCCGCCGACCGGCTGGAGATGCTGCGGCTGGCGTTTGCCGGTATGGACGGGGTGATCGTCAGCGACATGGAAATCCGCCGGGGCGGGCGAAGCTACACCGTGGACACGCTGCGGCAGATGCACGCCGACCTGCACGGGGATGACCGGCTGTTCCTGCTGATGGGGACGGATATGCTGTTGTCTTTTGACAGCTGGCGGGAACCGGACGAAATATTCCGGCTATGCTGGCCGGTCTACATCCGCCGGGAAGCGGACGCGGCGTTGGACGGAGAGATAATCCGGCGGATCGCACGCTACCGGGCGGAGTACGGGAAAACGGTCTGCCGCGTGGATGCACCGGCACTGGAGGTGTCCTCCACGGAGATCCGGCAGGCGGTTGCCGCCGGACGATCCATCGACGACATGGTGCCGCCAGCCGTGGCGGCATACATCCGGGAAAAGAATCTGTACAGGGAAGGGGACGGGACACATGGCAATGACAGGGGAGAATGACCGGCAGATGCCGGTGTCCGGCGGTATCGACAGGGCGATGCTGGACGGACTGGCGGCGGAGGTTGCCGCATCGGGGTTGTCGCCCAAGCGCTTGCGTCACGTCCTGGCGGTGCGGGACATGGCGGCACGGCTGGCGGAACTTTACTGTCCGGAGGACACGGAGATTTTGCAGGCGGCGGCACTGCTGCACGACATGACCAAGGAGCTGTCCCCGCAGGAGCAGATCGCGCTGTGCGACCGCTACGGAATCCCCCGGACACGGGGCGATGTGCTGGCGCCCAAGTGCTTTCATGCCATGACGGCTGCCGCGCTGATCCCGGTGATGTACCCGGCATTTGCGGATCCGCGCATCGTGTCGGCGGTGCGCTGGCACACGACAGGACGTGTCGGCATGACACTGGACGAGAAGCTGATCTATCTGGCGGACTACATCGACGAAAGCCGCACCTTCCCGGATTGCGTGACGCTGCGGAATCTGTTCTGGGACGCGCACCCGGAGCAGATGGAGATGCCTGCACGGCTTGCGCATCTACGTACCGTGCTGATCGTGTCCTACGACATGACCATAACGGGACTGATCCGGGACGGCGTTCCGGTCAGTCCGGACACTTTCCTCGCCCGCAATGAACTGCTCTGCGAGCAGAACGGGCTGTGAAGGAAACAGGGGCAGTACCGCGCATGGTGACGGAACGGATACCGCCGGGACTTTGACCGTGCATTGCGCGGCATTGCCACGGAAAGCGCTGAGAAAAGAGGAAACGGAAAGAAAGGAACGAATGAATATGGATAATACTGATAACATGAATGTGAACATGGATATGCAGACCGGGGCAGAGGAACGCCCGGAGCCGCTGACAGGTGCGGATCCCGGCACGCTTGCCAATGCCATTGCCCATTTTCTGGACGGCAAGAAGGCGCGTGACATACGCATCATCAATATGAAGAACAAGACCGATATCTGCGACTACATGGTGTTGGCGACAGGTACTTCCTCCACCCACGTGCAGACGCTGGGCGGCGAGGTGGAGTATCAGATGAGCCGCCGGTGCGTGGAACCGCTCCATGTGGAGGGACGCGACAACCGCAACTGGCTGGTGCTGGACTACGCGCACGTGCTGGTACATGTGTTCACCAAGGACACGCGGGAATTTTACAATCTGGAAAAACTGTACGCAGACTGACCGCTCCGGTTCTCTGTCTGCCATCACACACGGAAAAGAAAGGAAACAGTATGGAACAGCGCGTATCAAAGCACAATTACTACCTTGACATTGCCCAGACCGTCGCGGAGCGCAGCACCTGCCTGCGGCGCAAATTCGGTGCCATCATTGTCCGGAATGATGCAATCATCTCGACCGGCTACAACGGTGCGCCGCGCGGGCGCAAGAATTGCGACGACATGGGCTTCTGTATGCGTGCCCACCTGAATATACCCCGGGGCGAGCGGTACGAGCTGTGCCGATCCGTCCACTCGGAGGCAAACGCGATCATCAATGCCGCGCGTGACCAGATGCTGGGCGCGACGCTGTACATGACCTGCGTCAACCCGGCGGACGGTTCGCTGTTCGCGGGGACGAACAGCTGTTCCATGTGCAAGCGGCAGATCATCAACGCAGGCATTGAACGTGTCATTATCCGGGATACGCCGGAGGAATACCGCGTTATCCGTGTCAGCGACTGGATCGAGGACGACGATTCGCTGACCGGCGTTTTCGGGTATTGAGGCAAAGGGAAGGGAGAGACACGTTAATGAAAAGAACGGGACTCCGGCGCACGGCGGCACTGGCTCTGGCACTGATCCTGTCTGTCGGGACGTGCTTCGCCGGGTGCGGCGAGAAGCTCCGGGAAACGGGCGGTGTCATCAAAACGCAGGACGGACAGAAAACCTACCGCCATGCCTCCACGACCTACGAGGCGGTCGAGGTCGGAAAGAAGGTCGGAACGCTGACCGATACGGGCGGCGGCTCCGGCACGGTGTATGCCATCGAGGGGCTTTCTGCGGATGAGTGGCTGGTTACGGAGGAAGGGTATGTTCTGTACGCAGACGGTGTCCATCTGCCGACGCTGACCGAGATGAAGCCGGACGCCGTGCAGGTCTGTGCCTATCGGCAGTCGATCCATGTTCTGCGCACCGTTACGGGGGCGGATATCCTGTCCGATGCCGTGCGTGCGTATACCGAAGGGGAGAATATTGAGTATCTCGGGCTGGAGGCACAGCACTCCTATAAGCTCCGCTTTACCTCTGCGGCATATCCGGCACTGTATTTCTCCCTGCTGTATATAGAGTACGGCGAGGATATGGTGTTGGACGGTGTGAACTACGGCAGATATTTTCTGCGCGGCGTCTTTGACGGCAGATTCGTGGCGGTCGGGGACGGACTGCATCAGCTGATGTTCGGCGGCGAAACCACGGAGACAGCCTCCGAGACCGCAAGCCAGCCGGAAAACAGCGGGAATGGGGGATAAGAATATGACGGAACAGGAACGGGACAACCGCGACAGCCGCGACAGCCGGGAGAATCGGCAGAACCCGGAAAGTCCGGAAAACGCTGCCGCGTCGGAGCGCCCTGCACGGGCTCCGCGCCTGCGTGCGGAGCGGATGCAGAAAATACCGGCTCACCTGGAGGGATGCGCCGCGCTGGAGAAGCTGTGCTTCCGGGAGCCGTGGAGCGCCCATAGTCTGGAGCTGCTTTGCACGGACGGGATCGGTGTCGGGTTCCTCTGCACCGGGAGCATCCCGCCCGGCGGGGGGCAGGGCGTTGTCGCATACGGCGGCATGATGGTAGCGGTGGACGAGGGGCAGATCACCAATATCGCAGTACATCCCGGATGCCGCCGGAAGGGGTACGGGCAGGCGGTACTGACCGCCCTGATCCGTTATGCCAAGTCGGCGCACCTGGCGTCTGTCACGCTGGAGGTGCGCCCGTCCAATCAGGCGGCGCTGGCACTCTACCGCCACAGCGGCTTTTCCGAGGTCGGTCGGCGGAAGAATTTCTACACCAAGCCCACGGAGGATGCGCTGATTCTCACATTGCGGTTGAAGTAAGGGCGACCTGCGCTGCTTACGGCTGGGTACTTCTGAGAATTCATCGCACAGCGGATCGGCGGAACCGTTCCGTCATTCGTCACACAGATTGCTTGCAGAGGGATAAGCCGTGATCGGCACCCTACATGATATTCCGAACCGAGAAGCGCTCCAGCCTGTCGAGGTCGTTCAGCGCCTCCCGCAGGACAGCCAGCGCGGCGGCATAGTCGGTGTCACTGGCGGAGACGGCATACGCCCGTGCCGCCGCGATCTGTTCACGTACCCGGTCGAGAATCGGGAAGCTGACCGAGAGGGACAGACCGGTCTCATACCGATTGAATTGCGCCTCCAGCCCGTCCAGCAATCCGGGGGTGTCCGCGTCCGGGATGGGGGGCAGTGCGTCTGCCCGGGTACGCAGCGCGGCAACGCTGCCGCGCACGAAAACGGCATTGGCGGCGACTGCGCACAGGATCAGGCAAAGCAGAACGGCTGCCGCTATGACGGCGGCGGTCGGTGTGCGGCTCCTCATGAGGTACGGCGCGGCAGGATGCGTACCGTTCCGCCGTCATCCGTCAGCAGCAGAAAAACCCGATCCGGTGTCAGACGGTGCGCCGCCAGAAGCTGATCCAGCCAACGGCGGTCACGCCCTGCGAGTGTCAGATTCCGGTCGTTAATCACGCCGTCATGAATAATCAGGTGCATGATGCCCGGCTCGGGCGGATCGACGCCCAGTTCCCGCGTGGTTGCCTGCCGCTCGGTGGCGCGCAGAGCAACCGAGAGTTGTCCGTTCGGCTCGGCGATGGCGTACTCCACCTGATCCGGGTCGGACACCCCCTTCTGACGCAGATGGGAGAACAGCTCCTCCGCCGATATGCGGCTTTTTTTCATGGCGGCGGCGTCCGGCTTGCCGTGCCGGATCAGGATGGTGGGACGCACCGACAGCGCTTTCTTGAGCACCGGAACATGCAGCAGCAGTCCGGAGAGCAGAACCTCCAGTGACATCAGCGTCAGGACGGGCACGATGGCGAAGGCAAGCGGGATGTCCTGATTGGTGATGGGCAGGGACGCCACCTCGGACAAAAGCAGAGTCGTGACCAGTTCGGATACTTCCAGCTCGCCCAGCTGGCGCTTGCCCATGACGCGCATGGTTACGACCAGCGTCAGGTAAATAATCAGTGTGCGCAACAGAATCGTCAGCATAAAAAACCTCCCGGACACACAGGATATGCATAGTGTGTCCGGGGGATCTTTTTATATACGGCGGAATGTTTGCCAGCCGGCGCCGCGGCGTCAGAGGACAAACAGCTTGATCATTTTGATTGCCGTGCCGTCCGGGTAGTCGCGTACCTCGCCGAGCGCGAAGAACGTACCGTCCGCACCGTACAGCCGCAGGCGCGCTCCGGTCGGATACGGCTGACGCAGGTTCAGTCGCGTCTGATACAGCTCGCACCCGCTCCGGCACAGCTTGGTGTGAAACTCCGACAGGGACAGGCGCGGCAGGTCGGAGAACAGCGTCTCCACCGGCAGGAGACAGGCGACGCGTGCAGCAGGCTCCATGGCAGCCAACTCCTCCGGCGTCCGGCAGGCGGAGACGGGGTAGCCGCTTGCCGTCGTGCGGCGCAGTGCCGCCATGGTGCCGCCGCACGCCAGTGCATCGCCGATGTCGGCGCACAGGGTGCGGATGTAGGTGCCGCCGGAGCAGGTGACGTGCAGACGGAAGTCGGAGGGCAGGGAAGCCGGCTCTGCCGTCAGTGCCCGTATCTCCACGGGGCGGGGTTGCCGCTCCACGGTGCCGCCTGCCCGCGCGATGTCGCACAGCTTGCGCCCGCCGACCTTCAGGGCGGAGTACATGGGCGGAATCTGGCAGATTTTTCCGCGGAAACGCGGCAGAACCGCATCCAGTGCCGCACCGTCCGGCAGGCTGACAGCCGGAGCGGTCGACAGAATGACGCCGGTTGTGTCCTCGGTGTCGGTGCGCAGTCCCAGGCGCAGAACGGCTTCGTAGGATTTTTCATCGTGCGACACATACTCGGATGCCTTGGCGGCTCGCCCCAACAGCAGGATCAGCACGCCGGTCGCCATGGGGTCCAGCGTGCCGGTGTGCCCGACCTGCCGGGTACCGAACAGGCGGCGGACACGGGACACGACATCGTGCGAGGTCATGCCTGCGGGCTTGTCTATAAGCAGAACGCCGTCCGGTGCGGCGCATTTTTCGGCAGTATTCATGGGTACCTCCGTCGGATAACTTCTGTGCGCATTGTATCACATCTGCCTGCCGCTGTCAAGTCACAAATAATTAACAAACAAATGCCGCTCCGGCAGTTGACGGCTGTTCGGATTGGTGCTATAATTTGGTATAATCGGGGGAGGATGGGTTTTTTCCGAAAGCCTGTTTTACCCGGAAAAAGTACGTAAATCGGGTCGGCGGCAACCGGAAGGCGCATCTCTCTCTCTGCGGGGCAGGCGCCGGTCGGGTCAGCCGGTCAGGAAAGGAACTACGGTTTATGGATATGGAAAAGAAGGACACCATGGGTCGTGCGGCGATTGTTTCGCTGTTTGACGAGGGCACCTTTGTCGAAATGGGTGCGTTTGTCCGCAGGCAGGGAGAGACGTATGACGCTGTGCTTTGCGGCTACGGAGCGGTCGGCGGCAAGCTGACTTTTGCCTTCGCGCAGGACGCCGATCGGCAGAAGGGTGCTTTCGATGCGGTCGGCGCCGCCAAGATTGCCAGACTGTACGAGCAGGCGGTGCGCACGGGTGCGCCGGTTGTGGGCGTACTGAACAGCGCCGGCGCGGTTGTGACCGACGGGGCGGGCGCGCTGTCGGCATACGGACAGCTGATGAAGTGCGTTTCGGATGCCTCCGGCATTATCCCGCAGATCGCGCTGGTTGAGGGCGTCTGCGGCGGTATGGCTGCCGTTGCCGCCGGGCTGTTCGACTTCACCGTTACGGTGAAGGACCGATCCGAGCTGTTTGTCAATCCGCCCTTCAATGTCGGCGGGGAGACGGGGACTACGGCGTATGCAGCCGCAAACGGGCTGTCCGCACTGACGGCGGAATCGCAGGATGCCGCTGTTGCCGCCGTCCGCACGCTGGTCGGACTCCTGCCCCGCAACAATGCGGACAGTGCAGACACCGATCCTGCCGATGCGCCGGATCGCCCCGTCAGCCCTGCCGGCAGAACGGGTGCTGCGCTGGTCACGGAGCTTGCCGATGCGGGTAGCTTTACCGAGCTGTACGCCGCCTGCGGGCAGGAGCTGACGGTCGGACTCTGCCGCATGGGCGGTATGACCGTGGGTGTGGTTGCCGGAAACAGTGCCGCCGATGAGGGCAGGCTGACTGCCGCCGGTGCAGCCAAGGCGGCGCGCCTTGTGAATTTCTGCGACGCCTTCTCGCTGCCGGTTCTGACGCTGGTGGATAACGCCGGACTGGCGATGCGCGCCGATCCCGCTCTGGCGGGGGCGCTGGGCAAGCTGGCTTCCGCTTATGCCGGCGCGACCTGCCCGAAGGTGACGGCTGTGACCGGCAAGGCATACGGCGCCGCCTTTACCCTGCTCGGCTCCCGTGCGCTGGGGGCTGATCTGACGCTGGCTCTGCCGGATGCGGTGGTCAGCGTGATGGATCCTGCCGCGGCTGTTGCGTTCCTGCGCAACGGCGATGTGACTGCCAAGACGCCCCGCGCTTCGGTCGAGGCGGCGTGGACGGCGGAAAACCTGGCGGATGCCGCCGCCGCAGGCGGTGACATCGACGACGTAATCCCCGCCGAGGAGCTGCGCGCCCGCCTGTGCGCCGCGTTCTATATGCTCTCGGACAAGGCAAGCGGTACGCCTGACCGCAAGCACGGCGTGCTGCCTCTGTGAGAGGAGCGTTTCCTATGAATATGTTTACCCTTCAGACCCTTGCCGCCAAGGCAGAGCAGTCCGGCGAAGATCTGGGCGGCTTTATGTCGCCTGAGCGGCTGGAAATCGCGGGACAGGTCGTGCTGATCGGCATGGGTATGGTGTTCGCCGTGCTGGCGCTGCTGTGGGCTGTGCTTGCCATTTTCGGCAAGGTGATGACCTCCGGCAACAAGAAAAAGACTGCAAACGAACAGCCCGCCGAGGCACCTGCCCCGGTCGCGGCACCTGCCGAACTGCCCGAGGAGATGCCTGCCGGGGAGACCGGGACTGCGGCGGAAGATGACGAGGAGCTGGTCGCCGCGCTCACCGCAGCCGTGGCTGCTGCCATTGCGTCGGACGAAGAACTGTCCTCCCGCTTTGCCAGCGGGTTCCGCGTGGTTTCCTTCAAAAAAGCCGGGCGCTGACAGCCGGGCACCGAATCTGCCTATTTTTATGCTGATGTGAAAGGATATACTGTCATGAAAAAGAGATTTATCGTTACGCTGAAAAACGGCAACACCTACGATATGACCGTTGAGGAGGTCGATGCCTCCGCCGCTGTGACCGTTGATGCCCCTGCCGCGCCCGCCGCTCCCAAGGCGGCTCCCGCTCCGGCACCCAAGGCTGCTGCCGCCGCCGGCTCTGTCGCTGTCAAGGCACCTCTGCAGGGGACTGTCATGAAGGTCAATGTCAAGCCGGGCGATACCGTCACGAAGGGCGCCCCCGTGGCTGTCATTGAGGCGCTCAAGATGGAGAACGATGTGCCCGCGCCGCAGGACGGCGTGGTGGCAAGCGTCGATGTCAAGAGCGGCGATTCCGTCAAGACGGATCAGGTTCTGCTGACTCTGAAGTAAGACGACCTGCTTTGAGACTTGTCCGGGCATAGCCGGTGTTCCGCCCCGGACGGAATGAAAGGAAAACCACTATTATGCTTGATAGTTTGTTGAATTTTCTGACCAAGACAGGCGTCTGGCAGCTGCTTTTCAAGGAAGGCGATCAGTTTACGCTGGCGGGGCGCGGCTGGATGTTCAACACCGCCTGCTGGCAGACGCTGGTCATGCTCCTGATTGTCGGAGTGTTGGTCTACCTTGCCATCAGACGCGGCTTTGAACCGCTTCTGCTCCTGCCCATTGCCGTCGGGATGCTGCTGACCAATCTGCCCGGCGCGAACATCTTCCATCTGGAATACTTCATCGCGGATGAGATAGATTACGCCTACATTCTTCACCACGGCGGATTCCTGGACATGCTGTACCTCGGCGTCAAGCTCGGTATTTACCCCTGCCTGATCTTTATCGGCATCGGTGCCATGACCGACTTCTCCCCGCTGATCGCCAATCCCAAGAGCCTGCTGATCGGTGCGGGCGCGCAGCTCGGCGTGTTCATTGCGTTCGCTGCGGCGCTCCTGTCCGGACAGTTCAGCCTGGCTGAGGCAATGTCCATCGGCATCTTAGGCGGCGCGGACGGACCTACCGCCATTCTGGTGACCAAGACGCTGGCGCCGGTTCTGCTGGGCGGAATTGCCATCGCCGCATACAGCTATATGGCGCTGATTCCCATGATCCAGCCGCCCTTCATGAGACTGCTGACGACCAAGAAGGAGCGCGCCATCCGCATGGAGGCGTTGCGCCCGGTTTCCAAGCTGGAAAAGATCCTGTTCCCGCTCATCGTGACCGCAGTCGTCGGTCTGATCGTGCCGGATGCGCTGGTGCTGATCGGTTGCCTGATGTTCGGAAACCTGCTCAATGTCTGCGGCGTGACCGACCGTTTGTCCAAGACGGCGCAGAACGAACTGATGAACATCGTCACCATCTTCCTCGGCATCTCGGTGGGGGCAACTGCCAGCGCGGCGAACTTTCTGCGCCCGCAGACTCTGCTCATCATCGCGCTGGGGCTGGTTGCCTTCTCTATCTCCACCTGTGGCGGACTGCTGACCGCAAAGCTCATGAATGTCATCTGCGGCGGTACCATCAACCCGCTCATCGGTTCTGCCGGCGTGTCTGCCGTGCCGATGGCAGCGCGCGTCTCCCAGCTTGAGGGACAGAAGTATGACCCCACCAACTTCCTGCTCATGCACGCCATGGGTCCCAACGTGGCGGGCGTCATCGGGTCGGCAGTTGCCGCCGGTGTGTTCCTTGCCTGGGTGTAATCGGAGATTCCCAAAAGAGAAAGGATTGTGTGATTGAAATGAGTCAGGTAAAAATTACCGAAACGGTTCTGCGTGATGCGCACCAGTCGCTGATTGCCACGCGGATGACCACCGAGGAAATGCTCCCGATCCTGGAAGCTATGGACGACGTCGGTTACTACTCCCTGGAGGCATGGGGCGGCGCGACTTTTGACGCCTGCATGCGCTTCCTGAATGAGGATCCGTGGGAGCGCCTGCGTAAGATTCGTGCCCGCGTCAAAAAGACCAAGCTGCAGATGCTGTTCCGCGGACAGAACATCCTCGGCTACCGCCATTACGCGGACGATGTGGTGGAGTACTTTGTGCAGAAGTCCGTTGCCAACGGCATTGACATCATCCGCATTTTCGATGCGCTGAATGATCCCCGCAACTTGAAGACCGCGATCAATGCCACCCTCAAGGAGGGCGGGCACGTGCAGGCGGCGTTCAGCTATACCACCGGTCCCGTGTATACGACCGAGTATTACCGCAATTACGCCAAGCAGCTGGAGGAGATGGGCGCAAATTCCATCTGCATCAAGGATATGGCGGGTCTGCTCAAGCCGTATGAGGCGTATGAGCTGGTACGCACGCTCAAGGAAAGCGTCAAGATCCCGATCCAGCTGCACACGCACTATACTTCCGGACTGGCGTCCATGACGCTCATGAAGGCGGTCGAGGCGGGAGTCGATGTCATCGACACCGCACTGTCCCCGTTGGCGATGGGAACCTCCCAGCCGCCCACAGAGTCCATGGTCGCCGCACTTGCCGGAACCGAGTACGATACCGGTCTCGACCTTGCCAAGCTGGATGTGCTGACCCGCTACTTCACGCCTCTGCGCGAGAAGTACCTCAAGAGCGGACTGCTTGATCCCAAGGTGCTGAAGGTCAATGTCAATGCGCTGATGTATCAGGTACCGGGCGGAATGCTGTCCAATCTGATGTCCCAGCTTAAGCAGGCGGGCAAGGAGGATCAGCTCACCGCCGTGCTGGAGGAGGTGCCGCGCGTCCGTGCCGACGTCGGATACCCCCCGCTGGTTACGCCCTCGTCCCAGATTGTCGGCACGCAGGCTGTTTTCAATGTGCTGACCGGCGAGCGCTACAAGACCGTTACCAAGGAGTTCAAGGACATCGTGCTGGGCAAGTACGGCAAGACGCCGGTGCCCATCAAGCCCGAGTTCGTGAAGAAGATCTGCGGAGACGCCCAGCCGATCACCTATCGTCCCGCCGACGATCTCAAGCCGGAGATGGAAACGCTCCGCGCCGAAATGCCGCAGGGGCTGATGGAGCAGGAGGAGGACGTTCTGTCCTACGCACTGTTCGACAAGGTCGCCCTCAAGTTCTTTGAGTACCGGAAGGCGCAGAAGTACGGCATTGACGGCGCACACGCCGATGCTGCCGCGGGAATCCATACTGTCTGACCGACAGCAAGAGAAGTGCCCTTTGCGGCTCCGCCCCCCGGACGGAGCCGCGTTTTGCCCATCGTGGCGTAAACGCGAACGAACAAAGCGAAGAAAGGAGACATTATGCCGCACGTAACCGATTATATCCAGTGGCGGGGGGATATTCCCTTTGAAAACGATCCGCTCAACGAGGTGGACAACCTGATTTTCTGCCTTCTTTCCTATGTCGAGCTGGATGGCGCAGTCCCATCCACCCCGGACCGATGTGTGACGCTCAGGGAGGCGGCGAAGGAGTATTTCTTCACGCACGATCCCAAGGATGAGCGCCCGCTGGGACTTATCGTGCCGCGGGAAATCGTTGCGCTGTTCCGTCAGATGGCGGATGCGCCGCGCTACCGTGACCTGCAGCTTTGCGGATACGTCAACGAGATTTGCGAGAAAAAGCAGGTGCAGTTTTCCGCACTGACGATCCGCCTGCCGGATGATACATGGTTTGCGGCGGTGCGCGGAACCGATGATACCATCGTCGGCTGGCGGGAGGATTTCAATCTGTCCTGGATGGACGAGGTTCCGGCACAGCGCCTGACGGCGGAGTATCTGGACAATCTGCCGCTGACGAAAAGCTCCCGCCTGTACGTCGGCGGGCATTCCAAGGGAGGCAATCTGGCAGTCTGGGGGGCGGTTCACGCCTCGCCCGCAACGCGGGATCGGATCGTCCGGGTATACAGCAACGATGGTCCCGGATTCTCGGAAAAAATGCTGGAGTCGGAGGCGTACCGTACACTTGCCGACCGCATCGACAGCCTGGTGCCGCAGTCCTCCCTGGTCGGGATGCTGCTTTCACATGATGAATGCGATGTCATCCGTAGCAGTCAGCTCGGCATATTCCAGCACAACGGACTGTCCTGGGAGGTCATGGGCGGTTCCTTTGTCCGGGCGCATCGGCTTTCCGGGAGGGGCGTGCGCAATGACAGCGTGATCCGCGCCCGCATTGATTCCATGACCATGGAGGAACGCAAAAAATTCACCGAGCTGTTCTTCGGCATTCTGGAATCCACCGGCGCACGCACGCTCACCGAGCTGAACGCAGGCTCGATCCGGAACGTTATCATCATGCTCCGCACGGTAAGCGATATGGATAGGGAGACCAAGGAGATGGCGCTGTATCTTATCGGAAAGCTGTTCGATATCCGTCCGCTGACCGTGCCCCGCAAGCAGAAAAAGCGGGGTGCCGTCCGCTTTGAGTTCGGTCTGACCGTCGGACGGAGGAAGTCTGCGCCGATGCAGGAACAAAAGCCCTGATACCACATAAAAAGGGGTTATCAAAAAACTCATTTGAGTTTTTTGATAACCCCTTTCGCGTATTAGGAGGCTTTCTTTTTGCGGATGAGCAGTACCGCCGCCGTTGTACCGCCGCCGAGGACGACTATCGCAAGGGCAACCCAAATCCACATAGAGGAGCCGGCTGGTTCGGGAGGTTTGACTCCCGAATCGACCGTGACTGCCGCCTCAACCGTGAACTTTGTCGTGGCATCGCCGCTCTCGGAGCGGATGGTGAGTGTATGCTCGCCATCCGCAAGTGTCGCAAGGTAGCCTGCCTTCAGCGTAACAAGGATACTGCCTTCGCGCGTTTCGTAGCTGTCCGACGGAACCGTGTTGCCGTCCACAAGAACTTCGGTAAAGTCCGCGTATGCGGCATCTGACCGGAAGGTCAGCCCGACCTCACGACCTTTGCTCCACCGGCTGTTCTTGCCGTCCGTGATGGCGGGGGCAAGCTTGCCGATGGCAACCGCGGGCTTCCGGTAACCGCAGACCGTGCATTCCGCATGCTTTTCGCCTGCCTCGGTTACGGTTGCTTTTCTGTCGGTCTTCCATGCAAAGGTGTGTGCCGCCTCGTCCTTCTTGTCTTCGCAGGACTTGCAGGCGTGCCAGTGCCGTTCGGCGTCCGTGAGCCAATCCGTGCCGTAGTCATGCGTGTGCGGGATATCCTCCCACACGGCGTAGAATGTCATGTTCGCCGTCACGTTGCAGGCGGCATCCGGAATAGCAGAACCGGTCGCGCTGGTTGCCCAGCCCCCGAACTGCTTGCCCGCGGGAGCGGTAAAGCCGCTTGCGGGGAGCGTAAACGCACCTGCGGGGACATTCTCCACATTTTCCATTGTTCCCGTGCCGCCGTTGGCGTCGAAACTGACGGTGTAGGTCGGCGTGGGTACCGTCACGCGGATGACGCCCGCATCCGTGCGGAGCGCCACCCCGTTCCCGGCGCGATCGACTGCCTCGGCTACCAGAAACTCCACCGCATAATCCTTTGCCGGCGCGGTGCTTTTGACCTCGAATTTCAGCGTGACCAACGTGCCGTTTCCGGACTCGTTTTCCTTGCCGGCGGCTTCCAGAAGAACCACAGCTTTTTCAGGGTTGGGGGTGAATGCGCCTGTCATGACGTCTCCGGGCAACATGTCCTTCAGCACAAGAGCCGTTGCGTCATAGGAAAATTTCAGCTTCATAACATCCATTCCGGGGTTGTCCGCGACAGTGACAGCCACGTTCACGGTATCTCCCGGATGAGCCTGCGTCTCTGCCGCCGCCACCGTGGCGGGAGTTGCCGCATATGCGGTAACTCCCAGTGACAGGGTCAGGGCGATGATGAGTATGCCTGTAAATAATCTTTTCATATTCTACCTCGTTATGCACCAAGTCCCGTGCCGATTTCGACAAGATACCTGCGCAGGCACGCCAGATCCGCGAGCGTTACGGTTCCGTCCCCGGTCATGTCTGCCCCCGGGAATATTTCGACATCCTCCTCTGCAAGGTACCGGCGGAGCCTTGTGATATCCAGCGTATCGACCACACCGTCGCCGTTTACGTCACCCGGCAGGACATCCCGGATCAGGATGTTTGCCTGTCCGCCGCACAGGAGGATCGTTTCCTCGGATGCGTTGTTGCAGGACACGATTTCGAGCGCTATGCGGTATTCGCCGAGCGCCGCCGTGTCGGATACCTTAAAGGTCAGCGTCAGGAGCGTGCCGTTTTCCGTTACGTCGGTCGCGTTGTCGAAGAGGAACAAGCCTGCCGACGGGTTGCGTGTTGCGTTGCCGAACAGCTCACCCGCGACGGCGCTCTCAAGCGTCATCGCGCCCTTCGGATAGAAAATACGGAAGGCAAGCGCCGCAATGCCGGGATTATTTGCAAGCGATACAGTGATGCGCACGGTGTCGCCCGCTCTTGCCATACTGCCGGAGACCGACAGGAGCGACATACTGTCGTCCTTTTCGGCTTCGCCGCAGGCGGAGCAGATCCGCTCGCAGGTGTTGTCCGCCAGGTTCAGTGTCCATTCCCCGAAGACGTGTCCCTTTGCCTCTCCATAGGCGTAGGTGCTCGTACCGACCCCGCCGCAGGAGCAGATGTAGTAGTACCTTGCCGGCTCCGTGCAGGTAGCATCACCTGCGAGGTACTCCGCCAGCGGCAGCTCCCTGGTGAAGCTGTGCGTGTGCGGCGTATTCCGGACCGACACCGCCGCGACGGTTTTCACTGTACCGCAGGCTATCTCAAAGTATGCCAAGCCATCGGAAACAGCCGTCACAACGCCGTTGGCATCCACCGTTGCGATTGCCGGGTTCAGTGCCCGGAAGGTTATCTTGCCCGCACTGCCCGTGACGGTCAGATCGGTCATCAGGTCAAGCCTTGCACCGGCATCCAATTCCCTGATTCCGCTGTAGAACAGCGCGGTGATCGGGTCGGACGCTGCGTCGGTAATCAGAACGTACTCGCTTTCAAATGCCGCCATTTCGATGCCGTTGTAGGTCAGAATGCCCTTTTTGCCGACCACCTTTACGGATGCACCGACTTCTATCGGGTCATCGGGGGTAAAGCGGAATTTTGTCGCCACGTTCTGTCCGACAGTCACATCGTTCTCTCCCGCCTTCTGCTTGTTTCCGAAAGCGGTGAGTGCCGCATTGAGTGCTTCCACATTGCCGTCAAGCGCATCACCGCCGAGCAGGACGGAAACAAGGCGTTTCGCGTCATCCACCAGCACGGGGCGGTCAAAGGTAAAGTCAATGTACGCGCCCATCGCACCTGCCCGGACTGTTTTCAGCATCGCGGGCGAGGTGGAGACCATGCTCATGTTGACATCCAGATGCGCCGGAGGAACATCCAGCTCGATGCTCTCGACCGTGTAGTAGCCGTCCTTTTCAAAGACGACCTTCCACTTGCCGATGAGAACATCCCAGCCGTACTTTCCGTCCGCGCCCGAGATATTCGGGTTCGGGCCTTCTCCGTGCGCCTCGGAATCCCACTTGACCCACTCGCCGCTTGCCGTGTCCAGGTAGTAGACCGTTGCGGTCACATTTTCCAGACGATTCTCCTCCGTACCCTCGAAAATATAGCCCGATGGGTCGATATAATAGTCAGGATCGAATGACCAAACGCAATCCAGGGGGAAGCCGTTGGCACCGCGCTTGATATTCGGTTCAGCCGGCGGGGGCGGATAGCCCGGACGGTAGCCGTGCTCCTTGAAGAATTCCATCTCCTCCTGCTGTTTTTTCATCTGCTCGTTGAGCTGTGCCATTTTGCGGTACTGCCCGTCGACGTCCTGATCTCCGAGTACGGTTTCGATGACCAGATCTCCCACGACAGTCACTGCGGTGCCGATGCCGGAAATGCCCATCACCGATTCCACACCGATGCGGAGAGCTTCTGTCTGCTTGTAGTCGTTGTACGCTTCGCGCTGTTCGGGTGTCAGGTTGTTTTTCCAACCTGCGGCATCCGCTTCGCTTGCCGCATAATCCGCAACGCTGTCCAGCGTTGAGTAATCGGAGTATGCGCCAACTGCGGTTCCGACCGCCTTTCCGACCGTTCCCCAGCCGGCACTGCTGACGTCTGTCGGCTTGATGTCCGGCAGAATCACGGCAGGATCATCAGAGGTCATGGCGAAGCGGATGCTCCTTCCGTCCTCGCTCCTGCTCGCTCCGCTCGTTACCTTGGTGAGATACTTGCCCCCGTCCATCACGGCGACATCCACGCTGATCTGCGTGTCCAGTGCCTTGCCGCTGAAGTCGTAGTAGTTCTGCACCGTTCCGACAAGCTTGCCCTCCGTGTTGTAGATTTCCAGAAGCGGTCTGTAAAGGATCAGCGCCTTGCCGAGGATCGGAAGCAGCGTCTCCTTGGTTATCGGCTTGTCGGAATTGTAAAGCTCGGCGTACTTTTCCCATGCGCGGTAGGTTTCGGCAAGCGTCCAGCCGTTTGTCGGGGCGTTTTCCTTTACGGTCCAGCCCTCAGGCAAATTGTACTGCTTTTCGCTTGCGGCGTTCCTTTCCTGCTCGGTTTTCCGCATATCCTTCAGCTGGACGGTCGGCATGCCGTTGTAGGGCTGCTCCGCGACAAGCTCGTATACCACGCTGAACTGCTTCGGCTGGTTGAGCGCATCGCCCAGCATACCCGTTCCGGTGTAGCAGCCCAGTTCCTCATCGTACTCCAGCCTGATGGCGAAGTTATCGCATTGCGTGGGAACATTGCCGATTGCATAGACATTGCAGACTTCCGCCGGCTTGTCGAACCACGCGCGGAATGTAAAGATGTCCGTTCCGTTCCAGTTGAGGGTAAAGCGGTAGTTATTGCCCTGCTGCTGTTTGCAGCCCTCCCGGTCGGCGCGGTTCGTTATGGTTACGTACTGCATGGGTGAGGTTTCGATGCCATATGGGGTGTAATGGTCGAAATCCCACTTCTGCAGAACAGGCGCATCGTAATACATCCGTATATTGTTGCTGTTTTCCAGCATCTCGGTCTCGCCTGCGCCGTTCTTGTACTTGAATTTCAGCTCCGCCTTGTAGGTGTGCGGATAGCTGTCCGGCTCACTCATCGGAATTGGCAGGATGCCATAGCCGGTGGAGCGGTCATAAAAACCGTACTTTTCAAGGAAAGCAGAGGTGAGCCAGTAGCAGTTATTCTCCTTGTCATAGCCTGCGGTAAATGAGCAGGACAGGTTGTCGGGGGGAATATACTGCTTAAAGCCCACGATCCTCGTGGAGCTGAAATACGAGGCATTCGGCCATAGCGTGTCGATATATGTCACCGCTCCGTCCACATTCAGCGCAATGGCAAAATCATCGGTGTTCGCCTTGAAGGAGACCCACTTGCACTCAAATGCCTTGTAGCTGCCACCCTGAGCAAAAGCGGTGTATGTGGTATCCCGGTAGTCATCCACCGTGTAATCCGGCTTGTAGTACGGACTTTCAGGATTCAGTCTGTCATACTCCGTCGACGTCGTTTTCCCGGTGATGGCGTTTGTAAACAGGCGACGTTCCAGTCCCCAGTATGTGCCGAACCTCGTGCCGAGATTATAGTAGAAGATGCTTTGTACCGGCTGGGTTATTCCGGGTCCCAGCAGAGACGTACCGTTGCGCAGCGCTTCGTGGAACATCACCTCGTTGGTACTTACCTTCATGGGCACACTGTAAGCGAATATGTCATGATCGATCTCACGAACGAATTGCAGACTTCTGTTGCCCTGTGGCGTGATGATATAGCATCGGATGCTGTTGTCCGACTTCAGATCCGCCTCGGAGATGCGGAAAGATACATCATGCGAGATGTTGCCCGGTTGGAGCTCCAATTCACGGGAAGTCTGCTCCGTGCCGTCCAGCATGACGTTGAACGCGCCCGCAGGCAGAGCGATCAGGCTATGGTAGCCGCTGGCGCCGTTTTGCGTGAGCCTGACGAGGTAGCTCCCGTCCTTTTGCTGTTTTACGGATTTGATATTCGTGTCGTGTTCGCCGGTATACCGCGGAATCCGGTAGAGCAGTTCGTAATCAGCCGTCAGTACAATGGGTTCCGGGTAAGCTGTTGTCATATCGTTAAAATCGAATCTTGCGGCTGTCCCGCTGTTGCAGACATCGACCCAATATGAATACACGGAGGCGGTGTATTTTTCCACATATCCGACCCACGCCGCGAACAGAGTCTCCGGAGGGGAAAGAGGGTCGGATATATTGACCCGCAGAGAGGATTCTGTAGTAAGGCGCTTCGAGTTGTTGAAAATATAGGCAAGCGCGCCGTCATGCGGGTTCCCGTCTTTGTCCTCAAGGCGGAATTCATAGATGCTTTGGAACCCCAGCCGGAAAGACCGTTCATGCGGCGAAAGGTCGTCAAGAATCCATTCCGCGCAGTATGTGCCGAGATGCTTCAGCGACTCGGAAATATCCTTTGTCGAATGGGGGCGAATGATCACGCGCTGTCCGTTCGTCAGCTTCGGAATTCGGGCAGATGTCCAGTTCAAGCCGAGTGGGGACAGTATCGGCGTATCCCCGATCAGCACGAAATACTCAAACGCCGGAATCCTGTTCCCGACAAGATCGGTAGGACTGTTTACCGTGTAGTACTCGGTCTTTGAATCATCAATTCTGAAAACCGTTTCTGCGGTTTCCTTGTTCAGTACGAAGGATTGAATAGCGGTAAGCGATTTCAGCAGGTCATAGCGTTCCTGCGCGGCGTCCGGCAACATCAACCTTGTATCGATGGGTCGGGGAACAGCAATAAGTTCTCCGCCCGATGCGATAATGTGGGAGGGAACCGCGCTGTTGTCGGATTGCAAGCAGATTGATTTTTTCGTCCCGTCCTGCGTATAGAAAAGATACCTTTCATATTGGTTCCTGCCTGCGCCCTCCATGCGGATGCTGATGAGGGAGTTTATGCGGATTTCGTATTCGCCATTCAATACGTCGGCGAGCGACAAATACAGTGAGTCATCCCACAGGATGTTGCCATTTCTGCCGAATATCTGGACAGATATGGACTTTGCTTCGGCATTACGCGACTCAACAAGCACCTCCGCGGAAAGAATTCCGTCTGCACCGAGCGTATACCCTTTTCTTGTGAAGGCAGTCGAAATCAGGACAGTGGCGCCCTCCACGGAGTATCCCGAGGGGTCGGTGAATTTCAGCTTCACGGTTTGCTTTTCAATCTTTTGCGCCTCTACCGTCATCGTGTAATCGGTTCCTTCCAGACTGAGTGACTGGGACGGGATGTAATAGTCATCTGTCAACCGGGAATCAATGCTGAGCTGGTAGTCGCCGGGTGTTGCTGTCTTCAGCGGAAGCTCGATTTCGCCGCTCGCGTCCAGTCTGAAGGATAGCTGGTCGTTGAGATTGCTCCGCAATGTGCCCGTAATACCGTCCAGAGGTGCATCGGATTTGAATTTCAGGCGGATGGTTTCGATTACGGTCTCCTGTAGCTGAGGCCTCAGCAGAACCTCCTCGGCGGACTGCCAGAGCATGAAGAATCTGTGCTGGCTCGGCAGGTATGCCACAACGGATCCGTCCTCGGAATACAGTGTCGTGTCGGCGACACTGTACGAGACACTGTATCCGCCGACATCGGGCTTCAGGAGCAGGACGGTTGCCTCGCCGTTTTGGTCAAGCGTTACCGTCTTCCGGTAGTCCCCCATGGTGCTCACCTGAACCGAAAGCCCCGCAAGGCTCTTGCCGGAGGCAAGGGAGAACCGGAACCGGATCCGTTGCGCCTGCAGCAAATCAAAGCCGGAAAGAGGAGCAAGCGTATACTCTTTACTGTCGTTCAGGGTGATATTCTGGTACTGCGGCATTCTGTAAAAGCCGCCCTCGACTTCGCAGTATTCCTCGCAGACGCGGTAGAACCGGACTGTTCCGCCGCTATACCAGAACGCGCTGTCTTCCCCGTTTGTCAAATAGCCGTTTTCATCCACCGAGTATCCGTCGGACAATCTGGCGGGTGTATACAGCAGAGCGGTGCCGTAGGGCGATTTGAAGCGGACGAATCCGGAGATGGTATGCGGCGGCAGCACCCTGTCCGCCTCGGCGGCAATGGTGATTTTGTCCACCTCGTACACCGTTCTTCCGTCTTTCAGCACCGAAAGGGTGTAGGTGCCGGCGGAAAGTCCGTCAAAGGAGTAGAAATTCGTTTCCGATTCCGTCAGGACGGGCATGGTATAGGTCGCGTTCCGTTGCTTGCCCCGGAGGACAATCTGCATATTGCCCGCGGCGGCTTTGGCGAACGGCGCGTTACTCACGGTCAGCGCGATGGAAACGCTCGATGCAATCAGGCACGGGAAGCCCTCCGCCGCCCGCTCGGCGACGACGGCACCGTTTTGGTAGGCGGTTACCTTGACCGACCGGATTTCGTAGACGCGGCTGAGCTTCCATAAGCCGTTCCATGCCGTACCCGCGTTGCCGAGGTCTATGGTTCTGACCTGCTCGGTCGTCTTGTCATCCAGCGTTTTGTATACGACGGTTGCAACGACGCTGTCGATGCCCGCGCCGATCACGGCACGTATACCGAGCGTTCCGCCGGTAATGGCGCCCTCGCGGTTGCGGTCCAGCGTAACGTCCAGTTTGTCGATGCTCCAGCCGTCGGGCGTTTTTGCCTTGACGGTCACGCTTGCGCCGGACTCATTGCCCGCGCCGTCATACGCTGTTATGTGGTAGGAGTATTCCGTACTGACCGCAAGACCTTCGTCGGTGAAGGTGCGCCTCGCCGTGTCCCGGATCAGCACGCCGTTGCGGTAGACGCGATAGCCTGCCACGCGGACGTTATCCGTCGCGCGCGTCCAGGTCAGTATGACATTCGTGCCGCTCACCTGCGCTCTGACCGTTGCGGGAGTGGTGGGCTTTTCGGTGTCAGGGGAACCTGCCGGCTTGCCCATGGCGGAAACCGCAGTGCTGCGCTTGCCGGCAGCATTCTCAAAGATCAGCTCATAGGTGTAGACCCGTGCGCTGTCCAGATGACTGTCGGTATAGGCGGTATGCGTCTCTGACAGGAAGCCGAGCGTTTCGCCGTCGCGCGTGATCCACAGTTTGCCGGTTCCGACCGGTGCATCCCACGTGAGCTTCAGCTCACCTGCCGCGCCGTTGACCACCCGGAAGCCGGTGATGGGACTGACGGTGGAGGAGATGCTTTCCACGCGCTTTTCTGCGGTCGCGTCCGGTTCGTCCGGAAGCGTCGAAAGCGCCGAGAAGGTATAGCTTCCGTGTTCGGTCAGCGGCACGCTCAGTCTGTATATGCCGCTTTCGGGAAGTGTCACGGGAGTGAGCGTTTTGGAGGCGCCGCCCGGCGTCGTATAGGAAACACGCACGACCGCACCTGCTTTGCCGCCGATGGTCAGGATCACGTCATCTGCCGCCGAATCGGCAGCTGTCAGCGTGACAAAGTGCGTGCTCGGCGCTTCGGACACAACAAAGGAAAACCGGGATTCCTGTGCGGCAAGCACGTTTTCGGTATCGTCCTTGCTGCCCGGGTCGCCGTCAAAGGAGACGACCGCTTCATATTCTCCCACTTCGAGCTTTCCGAGGCTGAGTCCTGTCCAGTCGGAGAAGGTCTTTTCCTGCCAGGTTCCGCTTGCTTTGCGGTATTTTATCCTGAGGACGTACTGCGTTACCTCCCCCGTAGTTCCCGTTTTGGGATCGTCGCCCGTGGAGCGATACAGATCCGCAATACGCAGTCCACCCGTGACGGTGGCGTGGAGGTCGATGAGAACATCCTCTGCCGTTGTAAATTCGCTCTGCGCGGGAGACGCAAGGAAGGCTTCAATCCCCCTGCCGTTGATGGTGAATTCCGTCTGCTCCAACGGGAGCATGACCTTGTAAACAATACCGCCCCGCCAGTTGAAGTTGGATGAGGTCAGCTTTGCATACAGCGCGGTAACGCCGCTGTCCAGCAGGAGCTTCTGAGAACGGTAGACTGAGATATCCCCTTTCTCGCTGTTCGGCATCTCCTGATTGCCGAGTATGGGAAGAAGGGTGACGCGCGTATCCTCGCTGTTGTTGTTTACGGTGTACTCCCTGAATTCTTCCCCCTTGAGAATGAGCGTTGCACCCTCGGCAGGGACATCGACATGACGGTAATAAACCGCGGCTATGTCATTCTTGTAATCAATTGTAAAGCCGCCGACGTAATACGATCCGACCGGAACACCGCCCTGCACGCTGACCGCGAAGGTGTGACCGCCGTACTCCACAAACAGCGTCGGGGCATACACTTGGTTGTCCTCGCTGCCGAGGCAGACCCGCAATGCGCCGAACTCCAGATCCGGGACAGCTATTGTCCGGGTCGGATTCTCAGGGTCATACCGGAAATAGTCAAAATATGTCACGCCTCCGCCCTTGCCGCCGAGCGAAACCGACACGAACACCTCCGTGGTCGCGTCCCAGTTGCTCGCGTCAAGGAAAAGGGTGCGCGAGCCATCGTCGCCGCGTTCGTTGCCGATCCTGGAGGGCGTTTCAATCTTCCCGTTGCGGACAATCATGGCTTCGCCGTACACATCGCCATCCCCGTTGAAGCTTTCCATGCGGATTGCCATCATTTTGCCAAGCCTGACGTGGACAGTTCCGGTTGCCTCGTTGAACTGATAGGGCAGATAGCCCGTGTACGGTGCGTCGCTTGGACCAAGCGCGGTATCCAGCGCGAACCGGGCAGTCAGAATATAGTCGCACTCCACAATCGGCATTTGCGGCCAGTTGTTGTTGCCGGATTCCAGAATGCCGTTGTCCGGATCAAACAATCCGCCGCCGTATTTGGAGTAATACTCTTGTGTGTCCGCAGGGTTTGCGCTCTTCATACTGAAAGAGTTGGCGTTTCCGAAGCGCCATGTGTCCGAGTCGGGGAACGCTTCCATCTGTACCTCGCCGCCGACCAGCAAATTGCCCCTGTTATCGACAGCCTTTGTATCCACGGTCGTCTTTTCGCCGTAGACCAGTGTATCCGCTCCGATATCAAGGGTTGTGATGATCCTTGTGGGGTCGAAGTCGATTATCCCCATTGAGCTGACATCGACTTCCCCGAGCAGATGCGTCACATGATAGTACCTGTATACGGTTTTCCAGGATCCGCCGGCAGATTGATAGGTCATGCTGATGCGGTCGTAAATGCCGACTGCAAGATGCTGCATTGCGGGCGACAGATATACAGTCCGGATTTCCTTTTCGTAGGCACCCAGCGATACGCCGTCGCGCGCGGTGCGGAGCCGGCTTCCCGATGCGGCGATTGTCCAGCAGTCGCCTTCACCGAGGGAATCCACAGAGGTGACGGTTACTTCCTGCGCCGCGTCGATATCTGCCGCGAGCGATATTTCCATTTTGTTGCCGTCCTGCACGGCGGTTGCAAGAATCAGGTAGCGCCTTTCGGCATCCCGGACGAGGAAGCGGAATTCGCCGTCCGAGAGGCAGAGCGTCAGGTCGCCTGCGGCGTCGGTCACGCCGACCTGGATTTCCGTATCCCCGTAGCAGAGGAAGACGTCCGCCCGGGCAAGCGTTACCGCATCACTGCGGAAGTGAAGCGTTGTCTTCTACACCTCATCGCCGCCGAGTATGATCTCCGGTGCAAAGGCAGTCGTTTTGATGTAGACCATATCGTCCTTAATAAACGAAAATGTCAGCAGACCGCCGCACTGGTCGAACAGCTGTTTAGCGACCACGAGGTCGGGGCTCAGGGCGCTTCCTGCCGTCGCGACGAACTCTCCCGTTTCGGCGTTGCGGATCGTGACCTCGCCGGAAATCTGGCTTCCGTCCGCATCATATATGTACACATTGGCTGTCGTTACCATCAGGCTGTTGCGGATACTGGCGGTGTACTCCGAAAAATTTATCACCGTCGTTGCATCCTTGCCTGCCGCCGCTTCCGCCGCCGTGCGGTAGAAAATCTTCAGCGTGATTTCGCCGTCCTCAAAGGAGGAGGTATCGAGCGTAAATATGTACTCTGTTTGCGCCGTTTCCGTTTTGGCGACAGGCGCGGAGGTATACAGCACCGTGCCGTCCGCTTTGCAGGCGACCAGTGTTGCGTCCTTGGCAAGTGACGCGCCCATGGTGAGCTTTCCGACAATCTCCGCCGTGCCCGTCAGCACATTGCGGCACGCGATGCTTCCCTGGATCGTGACGCGCGTCGCTTTTATGGCGTCGATAAACGCCTCCTTGACGCTGTCCTGCATGTACGCCATGTCGTTGAAGCGGTAGACGTGGTAGGTCTGATAGGAATCGGTCTGCCCGCCGTGACCGTATACGTAAAAATTCTTTACGGCGTTGATTGCTTCGGGGTTCGTCCTGCCGCCGAGCAGGGAGAACATGACAGCCGTATAGCCCGCAATCGCCGCGCAGGAAGCGGAGGTGCCGGTGAAGGTGGTGTATCCGCCGCCGCGGTCTGTCGTAAACAGAGCGCGTCCCGTATGACCGACATAATCAATTCCGTTTCTGTCTCCCTGCTTGTGCTTGAAGGAGTAATAATCGTTGGTAGCTAGGCTGTAATCTCCGCCGAGGACCGGGTAGGCGCCTGCCAGATCGGCGGGATAGAAGCCCTCATAGGTCTCCCGGTAGAGCATATCATCGGTGTTTCCGCCCGCGCAGAGCGCCAGCACATTCTGCCTGCGCGCATCGCGGATGGCATTGGCAAGTGCGGTCGGGTAGTAGGCGGTCTTTGCGCCGAAGGACATATTCAGGATGTCTGCGCCGTTGTCGATCGCCCAATAGATGCCGCAAACGACATCGGATATTCTACCGTTTTCGTTCTCGTCAAGTACGCGCACAGGGATCAGTTCCACCGGGAACCTGCCTGCCATGCCGCTGAATCCCAAGCCGTTGTCTGCCTCGGCTCCGATAAGACCGGCGACCTTGGTGCCGTGCCCGTCCGCACCGACGTCGGAGTTGACGCCCTTGGAAATTACCTCATCGTTGATGGCATCGTAGCCCGTGACCACACGGTTGGCGAGATCCTCGTGGGTCGCGTCAATGCCCGTGTCCAACACGGCAACGCGCACGGTGTACAGCGAACTGAGTCCTGCTTCATCGCCCACTTCACCCATGAACTTAAGAAAAGGAGCGGACACCTTCGTCTTGCTCATATCGGGGTCGGCAGGCATCGTTCCGAAGTCCTCGGCAATGCCCGCCGCCAGCATATAGTTGTAGGTGACCGACTCGATGTTCGGCATTTTTTCATAGCGCACAGCTTCCGCGTAGGAACCGTCTACCAGCAGCATGTTGCCGCCGAGTGTCCGCCCACCGTATACTGCCCTGAATACCTCAAGCGCGCCTGCACTTGAAAATTCAAGGATCAGTCCGTCGCTGTCGCCTGTCGGGTATTCGACCTTCGATGACGCCACATCGACCGCCTCTGCCACAGCCTGCGTCGGGATTACGCCGAACAGCATGATGACGCTGAGCATCAGGCACAGTGCTTTCGTGAGTTTCCTGTTCATAACCATGTTCCTTTCCATGATGGTGTAATCACTTTCGTGCGTTTCCGGACTGTCCGTCCGCTTCGGCAGTGCCGGAAAACGCACCGGGAACCTGCTTCCGATGTAGCGAGGTGCCCTGTGGGGTGCTAGTGTTCGGTATAGCATAATTTTGACTGTTTTTCAATAGGCTGTTTATATATTTTTGAACATTTTGCGTGCATATGGTGTTCGGACAGGACAACAAAAGCGATTGCCGCCACCCGGATATCCGGGCAGCGGCAATCGCGCAGGTTTCAGGGACTCCCCACGGAGTCTCCCGTTATTTATATGCAGGTTATATGCAGGCATACCGGCGGTGCGGACACCGCGTGACGCCGTGGGCAGGTCACCGGATTCGCACACGGAAGCTCTTCCCGCATCGGGGACAGCGGACGGTATGCTTGCCTGCCTGGCGAGGCAGACGCAGTACCGAGCGGCAGGCGGGGCAGGCACGGAACACGTGCGTTTCCGTGTCTGCCGGACGCGGCGTGCGTTTACAGTTACAGAAGGGGGATTTCACCTTGCTCAGGAAACCGAGCCATGCGGCGTTCTCACGCTGACGGGCGGCGATGTTCCGCGACAGGAAGCGGCAGACCGACCAGACCATTGCTCCGACCGACAGCACGTACAGTACCGCGCCCGCAATGCGGAAGCCGGGCAGGGAAGTGCCTGCTCCGACAACGCTCAGGGCGGCGCCGACAAACAGCGCGACCAGTACGAAAATCAGTAACGCGCTGTACAGAGCATCGTTGCGGGCGTACCGCCCCATGAAGAACCGGGTAAGCTTCCCTCGGAAATCAGCCATGTACAGCCTCCCCTCCGGTGCCCGTGCGTTTGGCGTTGGCGAGCATCAGCTTGATGCGGTTTTCCTGATTGATCTGTGTAGCGCCGGCGTCGTAGTCGATGGCGACCAGATTGACTTCCGGATGCCGCTCCTTGATAGGCTTCATCATGCCCTTGCCCACGATGTGGTTGGGCAGACAGCCGAAGGGCTGTGCGCAGACGATATTGCGCACGCCTTCGTCGATCAGTTCCAGCATCTCGGCAGTCAGCAGCCAGCCCTCACCCATTTTCATGCCCATACCCATGTAGCCCGCCGTCATGGTGGCGGTATGGCGGAAGGAGGTCGGCGGTGTGAACAGGTCGTTCTCCCGGATGGCGCGGATCAGATCGTCCTGCTTGTGCAGGAAGAAGCGATATGCGATCTTATAGATGCGGGACTTGAAAAAGCGCAGTCCGTACAGTTTGTAGTCCATGATGGAGTCCGTGATGGAGTACAGGAAGAAGTCCACCAGCCCGCCCATGACAGGTTCGGCGCCCTCGGAGATCAGGAACTTTTCCAGTTGGTTGTTGCCCAGCGCGGAGAATTTGACGAATATCTCGCCCACGATGCCCACCTTGAGTTTGGGTGCCGTCCGGCGGGCGCCGACGCCGTCAATGGCGGCGAAGTCCGCGATGATGCGGCGGTAGGTTGCCTTGACATCACGGTAGCGCAGGCGTCCGGAGGTCATCTCCTCCGCCAGACGGGTGCTCCACTCGTCCGCGAGTGCCTCTGCCGTGCCGGGAACGGTTTCGTAGGGGCGGCACTGATTGAGCAGGAGCATGATGAGATCTCCGTACAGGATGGCGTACAGTCCTTTGTGCAGCAAGGGGAGCGTGATTTTGAAGCCGGGCATCTGCTCCAGCCCGACCGTGTTGAGCGAGATGACCGGTACATAGGCGTAGCCTGCCCGGATCAGCGCTTTGCGCAGCAGCGCGATGTAGTTGGAGGCGCGGCAGCCGCCGCCGGTCTGTGTCAGCAGCAGGGCGACTTTGTGCGGGTCGTACTGTCCGCTCTCCAGGGCGGCGATGAACTGCCCGACGATCAGAATGGCAGGGTAGCAGGCATCGTTGTGGACGTACTTCAGTCCGGCATCAATGACCGGGCGGCTGTCGCCGTGCAGGCCGATCTCCAGCGGCTCGGTCTTGTAGCCGAACCGCGCGAACACGCGGGACACGATGCGGAAATGGCGCGGCAGCATGGTGGGCATGAGAATGGTATAGGTCTTGCGCATTTCCTCGGTAAAGATGACACGCTCCGGTTCGGCGTTCCGATCCGGCGTGTCGCATCCGGCACACCCGGCGCAACCGGAGCCGTCAGCGCCCGCGCAGGCGGTGCGCCGGTCTTTCGACGTCTCAGGCATGGTTCTGTCCTCCCTTCATGGCGGAGCGCGACGGCGCGGCAGAAGTCTGTGCCGTCTGCCCGGCGGTTGCGTCCGGGAGCGAATGCGGCTTTTCCGCCAGCTCCAACGCTCCGATAAGGCTCCGCAGACGGATAGTCACGGCGCCCAGATTGGTGATCTCGTCGATTTTGATCTGCGTATACAGCTTGTCGCCGCGCTCGAGTATCTCCCGCACCTCGTCCGTCGTGATGGCATCCAGTCCGCATCCGAAGGAAACGAGCTGTACCAGCTGTACATCCGGGTGCGCAACGGCGTACCGCGCGGCGGCATACAGGCGGGAATGGTACGTCCACTGGTTCAGCACATGGACGGGCGCGGGTTGAGTCAGTCCGGTGATGCTGTCCTCTGTCACGACGGCAAAGCCGAGAGATGTCGCCAGCCGATCGATGCCGTGCCCGATCTCCGGGTCGATGTGATACGGTCGCCCGGCAAGGATCATGATGCGGCTCCCGCGCTCTCTCGCCCACGCGACGGCTGCCTCCCCCTCGCGCCGGATGTCCGCCATCCAGGCTTCGTAGGCGGTCAGTCCCGCCTGCACGGCGCGGCTTATCTGCCGGTGCGTAAAGCCGCCGAAGCGATCCTTCAGCAGGCGATACAGCTCCTTCGCCAGCTGCCTGCTGTCGTTGATATTGAGGTAGGGGTACAGGAAATTGACACCCTGCAACGAGTCCATGTTGCCTGCCAGCAGTTCGGAGTAATAGGCAACCACGGGGCAGTTGTAGTGATTGTCCCCGGTGTGCTCGTCCATGTTGTAGGTCAGGCAGGGGTAGAAGATCGCGTCCACGCCGCGCGCGATCAGATCCTCCATATGCCCGTGCATCAGCTTGGCGGGATAGCAGGCGGTGTCGGACGGAATGGAGTACTGTCCGCGCAGGTACAGACTCCGCGAGGAAGGACCGGAGAAGATCACCCGGAAGCCCAGCTCGGTGAAGAAGGTGAACCACAGCGGTGCCAGCTCGTACATACCCAGTGCCAGTGGCAGACCGACCGTACCGCGTCCGCCGTCGCGGGCGGATTCCGCCAGCGCCTCGATCTTTTCGCGCTTGTAGCGGTGCAGGTCGGGGACGATATCGACGCCCTCGGGCAGTTTTCCGCCGGCACCGCGTTCGCACTTGTTGCCTGAGATGTACTTTTCTCCTCCCGCAAAGGTGTTGATGATAAGGTGGCAGTTGTTGCCGCACCCGTGGCAGGTGGCTGCCTTGGAGGTGTGCGTGAAGGCGGCGACGCCCTCGGCGGACAGGGTGGAGGACTTCTCAAGTCCCAGCGAACGGGCGTACAGCGCCGCGCCGTAGGCACCCATCAGTCCGGCGATGCCGGGACGAATGACTTCCCGCCCGATCTCGCGCTCAAAGGAGCGGAGAACAGCGTCGTTGAGGAAGGTGCCGCCCTGCACTACGATCTCGTGCCCCAGCTCATCGGCACTGCTGGCGCGGATGACCTTGTAGATGGCGTTTTTGACGACGCTCCGGGAAAGACCTGCCGAAATGTCGCCGACACTGGCGCCGTCCTTTTGCGCCTGCTTGACCGAGGAATTCATGAACACGGTACAGCGTGTCCCCAACTCGACCGGCGCCTTTGCAAACAGACCCAGCCGCGCGAATTCCTCCACGCCGTAGCCCATGGATCTGGCGAAAGTCTCAATGAAGGAGCCGCACCCGGAGGAGCATGCCTCGTTGAGCATGATGGAGTCGATGGCGTTGTTGCGGACCTTGAAGCATTTGATGTCCTGCCCGCCGATATCCAGGATGAAGTCCACGTTGGGATTGAAGTAGCGGGCGGCGGTGAAGTGCGCCATGGTCTCGACCAGCCCCCGGTCGATGTGAAAGGCGTGACGGATCAGCTCCTCGCCGTAGCCGGTGACGCAGGAGCCTTTGATGGTGATATGATCGCCGCACAGGCGGTATATTTCGGTGAGCTGTTCCTGCACGATGCTGACCGGATTGCCCCGGTTGGAGTCGTAGTAGGCGTACAGAATCTCCCCGTCCCTGCCCATCAGCACCAGCTTGGTGGTGGTGGAGCCGCAGTCGATGCCCAGGAAAGCATCGCCGCTGTAATCCGCCGGGTATACCGCCTTGGCGGTCGCGCGGTTGTGGCGTTCGCAGAATGCGCGGTACTCCTCCTCGGAGGCGAACAGCGGCGGGGTGTGCGCCGTTGTGGGCATGGAGCGGCAGGATTCCTCCACGTCAGCGAGCAGAGCGTCCATGTCGGTTTCCCAGTCTTGCCCGGCGGCGTACAGTGCCGCGCCCAGCGCGACCGACAGCCGACCGTATTCCGGGAACAGTGCGTGTTTGTCATCCAACTTCAGCGCTTCCCGGAATGCCGCGCGCAGTCCCTGACAGTAGTACAGGGGACCGCCCAGGAACATGACTTTTCCACCGATGCGCCGCCCCTGCGCCAGTCCGGCGATGGTCTGGCTGGCAACAGCGGCATAGATGCTGGCGGCAATGTTTTCCTTGGCGGCACCCTGATTCAGCAGTGGCTGGATGTCGGTCTTGGCGAATACGCCGCACCGCGAGGCGATGGGGTAGATGCGCGTGTGACGCAGGCTCAACTCGTCCATTTCCTCAATGGTCAGGTCAAGCAGGGTAGCCATCTGGTCGATGAAGGCGCCCGTGCCGCCGGCACAGGTGCCGTTCATACGTTCATCCAATCCGCCGTCGAAGAAGATGATCTTGGCATCCTCCCCGCCCAGTTCAATGACGGCGGATGTGTCCGGTTCCAGCCGGCGCACGGTTTCGGCGGTGGCAAAGACCTCCTGGACGAACGGGATATTTGCCGCGCGTGCCAGTCCCAGCCCGGCGGAGCCGGATATGGCGACGCGGACGCGTCGATTCCCAACCAGCGGCTGAACGCGCCGGAGCAACTCCAGCGTCTTGGGACGCACCTGCGAAAAGTGCCGCTCGTAGCAGGAGTAGACCAGCCGCCCGCTCCCGGCGGGACATCCCGCCTCGCCGCAAAAGACGACGATTTTAGCGGTCGTGGAGCCGATATCAATGCCGATAACGGCGATCTCGCCGTCGCCCATGGTCAGCGATCCGGGGACACCCGATGACTGCAATGCCGTTTTGTTTTCCGTTTCGATCTGCATATGTGAATCTCCTGTTTCCCGGCAGGGGGACGCCTGTCGGGTTTCCTGACAAAATACCTTCTTATATGATACCACGCAAAAATGAACCCCGTATAAACTGCCCGCGACGCAGTGTGAATTTTTCTGCGAAACAGAATCACCCGGAGGCATATATCCTCCGGGTCACTGCGGTTTGTTCGGGATCAAGCTTTGCTGAACGGCAGTTTTTCCAGCTCCGCCCGGCTGTACCGGTAGCGGTTGCCGCAGAAGCGGCAGACGATCTCCAACTCCTCCGGTTTTCCCTCGGCAACTTGCTCCGCCAGCAGTTTTTCCACCTGAGCGCGCCCCAGCGATGCCATGACGGCGTCCATCCTCTGCCGGGAGCAATTGCAACGGTAGCCGACCTCCAGCTCGTCGAAAATATCATACGGGATACCCTGCAATGCGACATCGGCAATGGCGCGGTTGTCCATCCCGTCCCCGATCATGCGGCTGATGCGGGACAGGGCACCGGCGTTGCGCTCCAGTTTGGTGATGGTACCCTCATCGGCAAAGGGGAGCAGCTGGATGAGGATGCCGCCTGCCGCCCGGCAGGAATGGTCGGTGTCTACCAGCACGCCCAGCGCACACAGCGTGGGGATCTGTTCGCTTTGCGCGAAGTACCCGGTCACGTCTTCGGCGATCTCGCCGCTGGTCAGCGGAGCCGAGCCGACCTCGGGCTGTTCGCCGCCCAGATCCTTGATGACCTGTACCAGCCCGTTGCTGCCGACCAGCCCGCCGACATCCAGCTTTCCGTCTGCGCGGAGCGGCAGATCGGCGTTCGAATTCTGCATGTAGCCGCGAACATTGCCGCGCCAGTCGCTGACGGCGAGTATCCGCCCGGCGGGACCCCCGCCGTCGATGGACAGCGTCAGGGTATCGGTCTCCTCACCCAGCATACAGCCCATCATGGAGGCGACCGTCAGCGTGCGCCCCAGCGCGGCGGTTGCCGTTGGGGACGGAGTGTGGCAGCGTATGGCGCTGTTTACGATGTCGGTTGAATGGATGACGTGGATGCGGGCGCTCCCGTCCTGCGTCATGGCTCGAAGAATTTTACTCATGATACTCCGTTTTTCCTTTCCGTACCGTGTCCGTCCGGGCACAGGTACCAGTCCCCGGTCTTGCGGGTGCGGGCAACGATGTGCCAGCGCGTATCGCTTTCCCCGGCGGGAGTGAAATCAAACCCGCCGAAGATGCCGCACAGGTCAAAGCCGGCGCGATCCAGTGCCGCTTCCAACTCCCCGCGGCTGAAGCAACGCTCGGTCTGCTCCTCGTCGGTGCGGACATAGCGCCCGTTCTTCTCCTCCCGGAACACCGACAGGTAGAAGCGGCACAGGTGCGTGCCGGGGTCGTACTCGTTCTGCCAGCCGCAGTATACCGCCGGAGCGCCCGGTTGTCCGTCCGTCGCCGGGGCGGTATCCTCCAGTATATAGGCATTTCCGCCGTAGACCTTTTCAAAGGTTACGGGGCTGTTTACATCAAAGACCAGCAGTCCGCCCGGCGCGATATACAGGTACAGGCAGGCAAGGCAGGCGTCCAGGTCGCCGTCTCCGCACAGGTAATTGATGCTGTCCAGACAGCAAACGGCGGCATCAACCGTGCCGTACAGTTCAAAGGAGCGCATATCCTGGCAGAGGAAGAGCGGTGTCGTCACCCCGGCGGGCAGCTCGTCCGTTCCCGCTTCGTCCAACAGCCGGATCGTGCGTTCGGTGCTTTTGCGGTACGCCTCGGCAAGCATATCCTCACTGCCGTCAATGCCGATCATGTCATACCCCCGATCGGCAAGGGGGAAGGTCATGCGCCCCGTTCCGCAGGCGAGATCCAGCACGATGCGCGGGCGTGCGGGCAGGAAGCGGTCAAAGCACGCCTCCAGAAAGGCACTCCAGCGCCCGTAGTCTATCTCCCGGTTGAGGCAGTCGTACACGCCTGCCAGCGCCTGATAGCCGCTGTACACGGTCAGCTCCGGTCGGTGCCGTCGCCCGACGGCTCTGCCGCGTCCAGACGATCCAGCACCTTGTTGTAGCCATCGTTTCCGTACTTGAGACAGCGGTTCACGCGGCTGATGGTGGCGGTGCTGAGTCCCGTCCGTGCGGCGATGTCCGTATACACGCAGTTGTTGCGCAGCATCCGCGCCGCCTGCATCCGGCGGGACATTTCCTGCAGTTCAGAAACTGTGCACAGATCCTCAAAAAAGCTGTAGCAGTCCTCGACTGTTTCCAGCGTCAGGATGCCCCGGAACAGGCAGTCCAGTTTTTCGTCCTTCAGTTTGCTCGGCATGACTGTATTCGTCCTTTCGCGCGCAGACGGCGGCACCGACCTGTGCGTCTCCGTCTGTTTTTTTGGGGGGGTCAGCAGGGTTTTCTGCTTTTGCAATTTTTGCGGCAGGGGCTTTCCGAAACTTTTCCGTTTTTCTCCCTGCAGCGGACCTGCTATGCTGTAACAGTATAGCACATTCCCTCGCTGAAGTAAAGAAGAATTTGTAAACTGTCAGGGGCGGCTATCCTTCGTGAAGAAAAGCCGGGGACTCCTGGTAGGGAAGTCCCCGGATATCCATCACGACATATGGTCGCCCGGAGATGCCGCATAGCGGTTCCGCCGGGCATCGCGGAGCCGATTCCGCCGCGCCCTCATATTCCGAGGCACAGCGATGCAATGCCGAAATAAACCAGCAGAGTCAGCGTGTCCACGATGGTGGTGAGGAACGGACTTGCCATGACAGCCGGGTCAAAGCCAATCTTCTTTGCGCCGATCGGCAACAGTGTGCCGATGAGCTTGGCAATCAGGATCGCCGTGGCAATGGTCGCGCAAACCACCAGCGACACGCGGACATTTTCCCACGTGAAGTGCAGGCGGAAATCCACCAGCATGGTTTTGACAAAGCAGGCGGTTCCGACGGTCGCGCCACAGAGCAGTGCCACGCGGAACTCCTTCCACAGGATCCGCAAGACGTCGGACGGCTCAATATCGCCGACCGACATACTGCGGATAATGGTCACGGAGGTTTGCCCGCCCGCATTTCCGCCGGTATCCATCAGCATGGGAACAAAGACGGTCAGTATCGGGAGTGCCGACAGCGCACCCTCAAAATGCCCCAGAATCGTGGAAGTGAAGGTCGCGGATACCATCAGCAGCAACAGCCACGGGATGCGCTTAGACCATGTTTCCAGAACGCCTGTCTTGAGGTATGGCTTGTCTGTCGGAACGATAGCCGCCATCTTTTCGATGTCCTCGGTCACCTCATCCTCCATGACGTCCATGGCGTCATCGACGGTGACGATACCGACCAGCCGGTGTTCTCTGTCCACGATCGGCAATGCCAGTAAATCATACCGGGAAATCAGCGAGGCGACCGTTTCCTTGTCGTCCAGCGTGGAGGCGCAGATGACGTTTTCGTCCATGATATTCTCGATGCTGTCGTCCGGCTTGGCGAACAGCAGTGTCCGCAGCGGGACGATACCCTGCAGAACCCGTGCCGCATCGGTCACGTAGGCAACATACACGGTTTCCTTGTCAATTCCGGTCTTGCGGATGTGGTCTACCGCCTGCGTGCAGGTCATATCCCGGTGCAGGTCGATGAATTCGGCTGTCATAACCGATCCGGCGCTGTCCTCCGGGTAGGCAAGGAAGCGGTTGATGGCGGCGCGCGTTTCCGGCTGGGCATTCCGCATGACCCGGTGCACGATGCTCGCGGGCAGCTCCTCCAGCATATCCACGGCATCGTCCAGCGACAGGTCCTCCACGATTGCGGACAGTTCCCGGTCGCTCATGGCAAGGATGATGCGCTGCTGCTCCTCGACATCCAGTTCGGCAAACACGGCTGCCGCCTGATCCTTGCTCAGCAGCTTGAACACTGCCGGAAGCCGCGCTGCCGGCAGTTCGGCGAAGAAGTCCGCGATCTCAACAGGCAGCAACGCATCCAGTTCCGCACGGAAATCCACATACCGGCGGGTGTTGAGCATATCAGTCAGGCGCTCGAAGGTGTCCTCGACTTCCTGCGTATGCTGTTCGGACTCGGTCGGTTCCTCTTTCCCGTCCCCCTCGTGGGGTGTATCGGTCTCCTCCGGCTCATGAGCCGGATCCGGTTCCGGGGGATGGGGCATCTGACATTCTTTGGGTGTCGTGTCGGCTGTACTTTCACAGCCGATACCTGCCCCTGATTCGTCAGGTGTCATGTTCATGTCTGTTCCGTCGTCTGACGGCACGGCGTCGTTCCGGTTCAGGCGCTCATCGCGCCCGTCGTTCGTGTTTTCGTGCTTCATAACGATCCATCCCCCGTTTCTTTGCTTGATTTGAACGTGGGGCAGTCGGCACGCAAACCCGCTCCCCACCGGCAAGCGGTCGGAACATACCGTCCGCAAGCGGTAACAGTATAGCACCGTCGGCAGGATTTGTCAAGCTGTTTTTTGGATTTTTACACGATTTGGGCGCGGTTTCGTCAGATTTTCATCATTTTACGGAATTAGTATGCCCGCCCTTCTTTTTTCGTCTAATTTTACGGTTTTTCTCCGGATATATCGGATTTTGCCCGTTCCGCGCGCAAAAAAGAACCGGAGAATCCCGCGCGGGACTCTCCGGTGTCATGCTTACTTCAGAACTTGTCGCTCAGTTTGTACTGGATGCAGGGGCAACCGTTCTCGATGGGGTACACGATTTCGTTGGGTGCCGCCCAGCGCACGGCATTCCGGAGAATGCGCTGTACGTAGGGATTATAGAAGGAACGGCAGAACTCGTGACCGGGCTGGAAGTAGAAAATCTTGCCTGCGCCACGGTAGTAGCACAGACCGGAGCGGAAGATAAACCCGTCCTCATACCAGCTGCCGAACACCAGTTCGTCCGGCTGGGGTACGTAAAACGGCTCGCAGTACAGCTCCTCAAACAGCTCAAAGTGGTCGGGGATACCGGCGGCAATGGGATGTCCGGGCAACAGATTCCACACTATTTCGTTCTGGTCACGTCCCCACGACAGGTTGCCGTTTGTGCCGACGACCTCCCGGAACACCTTGGAGTGATGTCCGGAGTGCAGGACAATCAGTCCCATTTTGCCGCGGTAAACGCGGTCGCGGATCTTGGCGACCAGCTCGTCCGACACCTCATGGTGTGCCATATGTCCCCACCAGAACAGCACGTCGGTGGTGTTCAGCACCTCATCGGGCAGACCCTGCTCCGGATCGTCCAGCGCCGCCAGACGGATGTTCAGAGTCGGATCGGTCTCAAGGAAGGACTTGATGCATCCGTGGATGCCGTCCGGGTAGATGTCCCGGCAGGCAGGTTCCTGCCGTTCGTGGCGGTACTCATTCCAAATGGTAATGTTCAACTGCTTCTCTGCCATTGTTTTGGTCTCCTTTACCCATTTTAATATATTATTGCCTCAGGTTATTCTCAAAAACAGGGGGTCAGACATCAATGCACAGCCCGTCATAAGCGGGTGTGACGCCCAGCGGGGCAAGGCGCTCCCGCAGCCGATCCGGACCGGTATGCAGGGTGCGTGCCATGTGCGACACGTAGAATCTGACGTCCGGAGCAAAGCGATCGTACTTACGGAAGGTGCGGAGCATCAGCTCCAGCATATCCAGCGTATTGTGTTCAAAGCTGCGCCAATCATCCGGTGCCGTCTCGCCGCAGGTCAGCTCCAGCACCACGGCATTGACGGGCTGCTCCTTGATGGCGTTCCACGAGGTCGTGGGTATCCATGCGCTGTCACAGCCGTAGTACAGCAATCGCTCCCCGTCGCCGATAAGATACAGGCGTGTTGTTTCCTCCGGATCATCGGTTGCGTGATTGGAGCGCAACGACAGTGCCCGATACCCGCCGATGGGGTAGGCAAGCTCCGGTCGGACACGGGTATCCACGAACGCAATGCGGCTCGTGCGCGCATCTCCGAGTGCCGCACGCAGGCTGCGCAGGCACGCCATATCGCCCCACAGGGTACAGTCCCGCCCGGCGCACAGGCGCTCGACGGTTTCCGGGCAAAAATGATCGCTATGCGTGTGGGTGACAAGGATATTCTTCACGCCGTCCAGTATATGCGGGTCATGGCTATGCTCCGCATAGTGAAACACGTGCGGACCGGGATCAATCAGCAGATCGCGATTGACCAGCACCGATGAGAATCGCCGGTGAAAAACGCCGGGTGTGTAGGCGTTAATGTCCCAGTCCGCCGCGCCGGTTCCGAGAAAGGTCAGCTTCACGGTACAACACCTCCTGCCATCGCGCCGTCATGCGGTCAGCCGAGCACCGACGAAGCGATCTGCTGAGCCAGCGCGCGAACCGCTTCCTCCTGACCGGGTGCCAGCGTGGAACGCAGAGTCAGCGTCGGCTCCAGCACAGTGGTGTTTTTCAGCGGCGTCAGCAGTTCGCGCATCAGCTTGCCGGAAGCGGGCGCCCAGCTGCCGTTTTCAATCAGCGCAACCGTCCGCCCCTGCCAGTTGTGCGCGACCAGATCGTGCAGCAGTGTCTCCATACTCACAAAAATGCCGTTGTTATAGGTCGTTGCGGCAAAAACCACGTGCGACACACGGAACGCCTCTGCCAGCACATACGACGGATGCACCGCCGACACATCGAACATCCGGATGCGGCGCACGCCCGCCTCGGCAAGATAGCCCGCCAGCAGTTCGGCTGCCGCCTTTGTGCCGCCGTAAACCGATGCATACGCAACGAGAACGCCGCGCTCCTCCGGCGTATAGCTGCTCCAAAGGCTGTACTTCTCCAGAACCATTCCCAGTTCTCCGCGCCAGATGTACCCGTGCAACGGGCAGATGCGCCGGATATCCAAAGCTGCTGCCTTCTTCAGTACCGCCTGCACCTGTACGCCGTACTTGCCGACGATGTTGGTATAGTACCGCCGCATTTCCTCCATGTAGCCTGCTCCCAGATCCGCCTCATCCGCAAACAGGTTGCCGGACAGCGCACCGAATCCGCCGAAGGCATCCGCCGAAAACAGCGTGCCGTCGGTCTTATCGTAGGTCATCATCACTTCAGGCCAATGAACCATCGGCGCCATGACAAAGGTAAACGTATGGCGCCCGGTGCAAAGCTCCTCGCCCTCAGCGACCAGTCTTGTGCGTCCGGTCAGGTCAAGCCCGGGGAAAAACTGATTCAGCAGGGTGACGGTCTTCTTGTTGCACACGACAACGGCGTTCTGCCAGCGGGTAAGCACCGCCCCCAGCGTAGCGCAGTGATCCGGCTCCATGTGCTGGACGACAACATAGTCCAGATCGGCTCCGTCCAGCGCCTCGGCAGTTGCCGTCAGGAATGTATCGGCGACCGCTCTGTCCACCGTGTCAAACAGGACATTCTTCTCATCCCGGAGCAGGTAGGCGTTATAGGACACCCCCTCCGGTACAGGGTATGCGCTCTCAAACAGTGCAAGACGCCTGTCCGAGGCGCCGACAAACAGCAGGTCGTCCGTGATTTTCCGGATGCTCATGTAATTATCCTCCATTATCGTACAGTGATTTTTCTTTTTTTTATTTTATATGCAGAACCCCCCGCATGGGCGGGGGGCAGGCTGCGGCAATGCCGCACAACGATGATGGCGCAGATGCGCCGCCAAGGTATTGATCGCGCATTGTGTGGTGCTGCCTTTAAGTGTGTGCGAGGTTTGCCGCCCCCCAGACGGCAAGCGCGTGATCCTCCTCGCCGGTTCCGCCGCTGACGCCCAGCCCGCCGATCAGAACGCCGTTCTCATACAGGGGCACGCCCCCGCCGAAGGTTACGATGCGATCCAGATTCTGCAAGCCGTAAAACGTTCCCCCCGGCTGAACCAGTCTTGCCAGTTCGGCAGTCGGCATTTTGACCGCCACCGCCGTATATGCCTTGCGTACCGCCACCTCATAGCTGACGAGGAACGCGCCGTCCATAACGTGCACCGCAACCGGATTGCCTTGCGCATTCGCCACCGCGATGACAGCCTGCTTTCCTTCCGAAAGCGCCTTGCGCTCCACCGCCGCGATCAGCCGGGTAGCCCGCTCCAGATCCAGCACAGAGCCGCCGCCGACACGCGCCAGCACGGCTTTCAGTACGTTCTCAACTGTTGAATCAACCGGGACGGCATCCGCCGGGGCAGGTACAACCGCTGCTGCCGGAGCGGTCTCTGCCGCAACCGGTTCACGTGCCGTCTTGTCCTTCTCCTCCTCGCTCAGCCAATCTGCATACCGGGCGGCGGCAAGCAACCAGTCGCCCAGTCGGTTCATGTACACCTTGAAGGCACCGGGGACGGCATAGCGCCTGTCCATGGCGATCAGCGCGCGTTCCGCCCGCCGCACCGTTGAACGCGCCGCATCCAGCCGTGCGGACTGCTCACAGCCACCGGGCAGGGCGCCCTGCCAATCGCTCCCGCGCTTGTCAGTCAGTACGCCGACCATGCGATCCGTATCAGATTCCAGAAAGGCGATTTCCTCAGAGGAAAACACGAATTTTCCGCTCCGGGGATCCGCCAGCCCTGCCGCCAGCGTGCGGAGCGTCGTCTGTACCCGGACGAGCTTGCCTGCAAAATCCGGGCATACTGTCACGCAACGCACCAGTCCCAGCGCCGCCACGGACTCCTCGGCACCGCCGATAGCGGCGACCCGTTCGTCTGCTTTGGACACCTGAGAGCCGGGCAGAAGGGAGGTCAGTCCCTTGTCGCCGTTGCCGGTATACAGCGTCCCTTTCTCCGGTTTTCCGTTCCCCATGTATCGCACCTCGTTCCCACACGGCACAAGCCGCGCGTCACTTGCGGATGCCGCCTGTCACAGACACGTGGCCGGTAGGCACTCCAACACAAAGTATATTATACAACAAATCCATCCCTGCGTCAAGAGGGATTTCCGAAATTTCACCGGATGGCGGCGGCAAAAGTCACCCAAAGAAGCCCCCGCGCCAGCGGGGGCTTCTTTGGGATGTTGCCTTATGTCGCGTTTCTCTTACGGGTCACGAGCACGACAGCCATGGCACCGGCACCGAGCGCAATGATTCCAAGGATTATCCAGGCCCACACACATGAGGTGCCTGTCGAAGGAGATGCAATCTGCGCTCCGACATGGAAGCTGATCGTTGCATCGCCGCTTCCGGATCGGATGGTGATGGTGTGCTCACCCTCGGAAAGTGTCCCGAGGTAACCTGCTTTCAGCTCGATGATGATACTGCCCTCGCGCTTATCGTAGTTGTCGGAGGAGATCACATTGCCGTCGACGAGGACCTCTACGAAGTCGGCATATGCCGCATTGGACCGGAATGTCAGCCCGTTTTCGCTGCCCTTGTTCCATCTGCTGTTTTCCCCTTCCGTGATAGTGGGAGCGAGCTTATCGATGGTAACAGCAGGCTTCTGATAGCCGCAGACCGTGCATTCCTCATGCTTGGCGCCCTCCTCGGTCACAGTTGCTTCCCTGTCGGTTTTCCACTCGAAGGTGTGAGCCGTTCCGTCGCGCCTGTCTTTACAAACAGCGCACTCGTGCCAATGCTGCTCGCCGTCCTTTGTCCATTCGGTCTTGTATGTATGAGCAGTAAGCTCTCCATACGCCTGACCGCATACTGTACAGACCGCTTTTTCTTTGCAGGTCGCCGTGCCGCCCGTGTGATCGGTCAGTTGCTTCCCGCAAACATCACACTTGTGATCCTTGTTGTTGTCTGCGCACTCGCTCAGCGTCTTGCCGCACAGATCACACTTGTGATCCTTGTTTTCGTCCGCACATTCGCTCAGCGTCTTGCCACACAAGTCACACTTGTGATCTTTGTTGTTATCGGCACATTCGCTGAGAATCTTGCCGCAAAGATCGCACTTGTGATCCTTGTTGTTGTCGGTACACTCGCTTAGTGTTTTGCCACACAGGTCACACTTGTGATCCTTGTTTTCGTCCGCACACTCACTCAGCGTCTTGCCGCA